>Ga0209719_1000947_pt1 | contig 39445 bp, 40 predicted proteins | sample AD_JPNAS2_MetaG_FD_184421 | JGI IMG/M metagenome (GOLD analysis project Ga0209719, IMG submission 184421) | Active sludge microbial communities of municipal wastewater-treating anaerobic digesters from Japan - AD_JPNAS2_MetaG (SPAdes) (version 2) | ecosystem: Engineered > Bioreactor > Anaerobic...
CTGATTTGTTCTCCACGCCGCTATCCTTCTTTGTTCGGCGCCGCTGATAGCGTTTTTTATAGGTCAAGCCGTAATTCATGATCCGGTCGAAACTGAGCTTCTCGAGGATTGACTTGTACCAGGGCCGTTTCTTCGCTTTGTCGCCGCCGTATCGATAGTGGTAATAGTAATAGTCATGATAGGTGAAATCGGTACTGATCTCGGCGCGGATGCCGTTCAGGACCACACCGATGATATTGGTCTTAATGGCATCCAACTGCATCTTGGCCCGTTTCAGCGCCCCCCGGGCAATCTTGCCTACCTGATAGACCAGGACGGTGGCATCGACCTGGGAACTCCACAGGGCCGCATCCGTGGCGGCCAGCACGGGAGGGGCGTCCACCAGCACCATGTCGTACTCCGCCCGCACCTGGCGCATGAACTCGGCGATGCTCTTGGAACCGATGATCTCGGCCGGATTGGGGGCATGGGTGCCGCTGGTGATGATGTTGAGGTTATCCAGGCCGGGGGTGAGCATCACCTCTTCCACGGTCATCTGCCCCATCATGTAGTCGGAGATATTCTTGACCACGTTCCGCCATTCATAATTGCCCATGATTACGTCCGTAAGTCCCGGGGTCTGCTCGATCCCGAACAGGCCGGCGATCACCGGGCGGCGCAGGTCGCCGTCGATGAGGAGTACCTTGTGGCCCGTCTGGGCCATGGTCAGGGCCAGATTCACGATCGTCGAGGTCTTGCCTTCGCTGGGAGAAGAACTGGTCAAGACCAGGCTCTTATAGTTATTCTCCATACAGGCGAAGTTGATGCTGGTCCGGAATGCCTTATAGCTCTCCGAGAGGGTGGAGGTGGGAACGAAGTGAGACGCCATCTGGGTATAACGGGGCAGTTTCTTTTCATCTACCGTAAGCCGCCCCTGGTCATCGCTGAGGAGCAGGCGCACCTCTTCCGGGCTGACAAAGGGAATGACCCCCAGGACATGGACCCCCAGGAATTCCTCCACCTCTTCGATAGCCCCGATGGAGGTGTCGAAGGTCTCGATGAGAAAGGCGAAGACCACCCCAAGGATCAGGCCCATGAGCGTGCCGATGGCGGCGTTGTTCCCGATCTTCGGCGGGTTGATCGGCCCTCCGGGCTCCAGGGCCGGCTTGACGATCTTCACCTCCTCAAGCTTTTCCGCCTCGGCGATGAGTATTTCCTGATATTTCTTTTCCAACAGGGTATAAATCTCCCGGTTGATGGCCATCTCCCGTTCCAGCTTGGCCAGTTCCAGACCCTTTTCCGGCAGCAGTTTGAACTGCTCCTCCAGTGCGGCGATCTGGCGTTTGAGGATCTGCTGGTTGTTGATCAGGTTGTTTTTCTGGAGGCGCAACTGGGTGCGCATCCCGGCAATGGTGTCGTTGACCTGACTGCGGATGGCCTGAATCTGAGGAAAATTGTCCGTGTAGGTGAGCAGCAGCGTGTCGCGATCCACCATATAACTTACGAGTTTGTCGTTAAGGGCCTTGTAAGGCGGGGAGGCCTCCTCGAAATAGAAACTGTTTTTCGAGGTCAGGGGTTGGGACTCCGCATTGCTCAACGACCGCTCGGCGAGATTAAGCTTCTGCAGGACGATTTGATCCTGGTTGTACTGGGACTTGAGGCGCTTCACCTCGTTCAGGGTATATGTGGATTCGGAATCCACAGATGTCCATTTGTTGTCCTCCCGGAATTTCTTGATCGCCTCCTCCGATTTGGTCATCTTTTCCTTGGCGGCGGAGAACTGACCCTCCACGAACTTCTTGCCCTCGATGGTGCGGCGGTTCAGCTCCAGGGTGTGCTGCTGCTGATACATCTCCGCCAGGGCGTTGGCGAAACGGGTGGCGAATTTGGCATCGTTGGCGGTGATCTCGATATTGATCAGGTCGCTCCCGCCTTCCTGTTCCGCCTTTACCTTGCTTTTGAGATCGAGAATGATGCCGATATATTTCGGATTGTTCCGGACGTCTTCGGAAGAAAGGGTGTCCGGAATCATGCCCATCCTTTTGGCCGTCAATTCCAGGATGTAATAACTTTTAATCATGATGGTCTGGGTTTCCAGATTGGCCCCTCCGTAACTCGGGGCGGAGAAACCCATCAGGGACTGTGTCTTTTCCACCTTGACGGTGGCGGAGGTTCTATAGATGGGAACGGGTTTGTTGAGGATTGCGGAGACCAGACTGAAAACCCCCATGATCACACAGGTAAACAGGATGATGAATTTCCTGCGCTTGATGATCCGCCAGTATTCCCGAAGGTTGAGGTCGTATTTCAGCATGCGCCGGCTGCTCCCGGGGTTACCATTTCATGAAATTCTGATCCTTCACATATCGGTCGCGATACTGGGCCGGGATCAGCAGATAATTGAGGAGCGGCGTGGTATTGGCGATGAATTCGTTGATATCCCCGATGAACATCCGGGGGACATAGACGACGTCGCCGCTCTGGAGCTTGATGTTTTGGGACAGGTCGCCCCGCTTGAGGATATCGTTGTAATTGGCGGAAAGGATGATCGGCTTGCCCCCCCGCTCCCGGAATTCCCGGATGACCTTGATATCCGATTTGACCGCCGTGGCGGTGATGCTGCCCGCCAGGGCCAGGGCGGCCAGGAGATCCGGGGCGTCCTGGAGACGGTAGATGCCCACGCTGGCAACCTGGCCCATGACATAGATCCGATCGGCGAAGTAGGGCAGGGCCGGGACGGTGATGATGTCGCCATCGTCGATTACCGGGTTCTGTTTCTCGTCGCCGTAAAACATGGCGCTGTAGAGGTTGACGGTGTATTTCTTCCCTTTGCGAACCAATTCCACGTTTTTGAGGTCCGCGTTGGCTACGTTCTGCTGGCCCGCCGCCACTACGCCCGGCAGGGACGAGTAATCGCTCCGACCGGTAATCGCCCCGCCGGCCTTAGAGATGAGGTCGATCATCGTCATCTTGCCGGTGAGGGGATAGCGTCCGGGACCGGAGGTGCCGGTGGGCAGGACGTTGATCTGGCCGAAGAGGGTGGCGGTCTTGCTCTTGTAATCCTTGATCAGTACCTCGAGGCGGGGATTGCGGAAGTATTTTTTCAGATCGCTCCGGAGCAGTTCCTGGATCTCATAAACCGTCCTGCCGCTTACCGGGATGTCGTCGCCGTACATGTAGGAGATCTTACCGTCCGGCCGCACTTCGACATTGTAGGTGATCTGCTTGAATCCTTCGAAGGTCTGGGCGCCGGCGACGGCGATCGTCCAGAAATTGACGGTGAGGACGTCTCCGGGACCGACGATGTAGTCCGCCACGCCCCTTTTCTCCGTGAAGACGCTGTTGCCCTTTACCCGGGAAAGCCGGGCCAGTTCCTCGAGGCGCTCCTGATATTCCTTCTGAAGGCGGGCCTCATCCTGGGGGGAGACCCTCTTTGCCTCGTATTCCTTGATGGGGGTGCCGGTGTCTTCCATAAAAGGAAAACAGGCCGTTAGGGAGCATGCAAGCAGGGCGATCATGATCGCCGACCATATCCGCCTGATTTTACCCGCCATTTAACCTCCGCCGCCGTCCGTGCAAATTGAGCAAATTCTTCAATAAAAACACATTAAAGTCAAGTTTTATTATGGTCAGAAATGGGATATAATTCGCGCACACGCTCCTATTTCCATGATTTTCTTGTAAATACAACAAAGTCAATCCGACCGGCGTGGGAATTTGAATGCCCCTGAACACCGTGTCAAGGAAATAAAATTATCCCCCCAAAGCAAACTAACTATTGATTATTGATGAAAATAGTTGTAGGCATTCAGGTAGTTGAGGGATTGATGTAAAAAATGCGCTTTAACGAATGCCCCGGCAGGGGCGTTCGGAAGTTTTCATTGGATATTAAATTATTAATAATTAAGGAAATATTGACATGCGTGCCTCGGATATTGTCAAAGGAAGAATGAAATCTCTTGAAAATGGAAATGTTGCCGACGGCAACAATCAGCCGCCGCCGCCCCCGGAGGAAAAGATTGTCATTGAAGAAAAGGTGTCCTTACGTTTAAGCGATATAGATATACTGAGCTTCAAATCCCCGGCGAGAAAAGCTGTCAGAGTGGCGCCGGCGCCAGACATGAACGTGACCGTTGCCACAAGAAACGGCAAGGACACTTCCGATTTGGAACGACAAGAGGAACCGGCTGTCGCAGAAGTAGCGCCGCCGGAGGGCACCGAACAGCCTTTGAGGCAGGATGTTGCCAGCCGGACATTACCCCTGGACGGTTCTGAAAGAAAATTATTTCCGCAAAGTTCCGACCGGTCATTGGCGCCGGACAGTGAATCGGCATTGCCTGCTCATGAAGGTGCGGCCATGAGAAAGATATACCTGGCGGCGAAGGAATATATGGCCATGGTACGCCGGCGCGTTCAGGCCCGGGAGGGCTTCCCCCTGGAGAAGGCGCTGGTTTACATCAACAATATCATGAATTGCTCGGAGGATGTAACTTCCCAGATCTATCAGTTGACCGTCGATTATGAACGGGAAGACGATTATTATCTCTCTTCCCCGGTCAACGTCATGGTTTACGGGTTGAAGGTCGCCCAGGGCATGGGCTATGAAAAGACCGGCCTCATCGAATTCGGACTGGCGGCGCTCCTCCATGATGTGGGAATGTTCATGATTCCCGACACAATCCTCAACAAGGAGGGAAAGCTGACGGAAGAGGAGATGGACATGATCCGGAGACATCCGGAAACGGCGGTGGAGATCCTCTCGGCTCACCGGGACTCCTACCCGAAGATGATCCGGGCGATTTACGAACATCAGGAAAGGGCGAACGGCCAGGGGTATCCCCAGGGCCTCAAAGGCGGGGATATCTGCGACTATGCCCAAATTATAGGAATCTGCGATTCCTATGAGGCCATGACCCACCACCGCCCCCATAAAAAGCCGCTGTTGCAAACGGAATCCATCAAGGAGTTGATCGGATCCCGGAGCAATCTTTTTGATCCGCGGGTCATCAAGGCCTTTCTGGACGAGATTTCCATCTATCCCGTGGGCTCTTATGTCCGGCTGAACAACCGCAATATTGGCCGGGTAGTGGTCACTAACAGGGGTAACCCGATGAAGCCGGTGATTAAGCTTATGAGCGACGAAAAGGGAAAGCGGATCGACCCGGCCCGGATCATCGATTTGCGGAATTATCCCATCCTCAACATCGAACGGAGCGTATCTCCAGAGGATTTCAACGCTTAACACCGCCGGCGGCGTTCCGGGCTATCGGACAAGAAGCCTGGCCAGCCTCATCAGTTGGGAAAACGTTTCTCCAAGTCGTCCCAGGTAAAGTGCCGGTAACCCTGCCGCCTCCTGCATTGCCCGCTGGGCCAGGATCAGGCGCGGGGGGAAGAGGGTGCGGAAAATCAGACGCCCTTTGTTGAAGATCCCTTTGCTTGCGGTCAGATAAACAAGATAGCTGCTACCCCGCAACCGGCGGCCTTTTAACTGCATGCGTAGAAAAAGGCGCTCACAGACGGAAAGGGCAGGGGGGGTGAATATTGCCATTGTTTCATCGCTCAGAAATTTCTTTCCCCCGTAGGCCTGCACAATCTTCAACCCAAGATAGACGAAATTCCGCAGCCCCAGTTCGTTCGCCTCTGCCTCCGCAAGGTCCCAGTCGAGTTGGGTCCCAGGATTCTTGATGGCGTAGTAGAGGTCACAGATCAGACTCAGGCGGTCAAAGGAATGACCGACCCGCAGCCCATGTTCACAAAGGTAGATGACCAGGTGCTCCGGGCTCAGGAGGAGCACTTCGACACCCGCTACTATTCCCGTCCGGGATTTTTCCCAGATCCGTTCCATGTCGATGTTCTTGATGAATCCTATGGCGGGGGTCGAGGTATTGACGAGATGCCAGTGCAGATGTAGATAGGAAAAGGCGCTGCCGGGCCGGCGGTATTCAAGGCTGGCCAGATAACCGGGGGGGTTGAGAAGCGCCCGCCGGGGGGTGCTGTCATGGGCTCCAAAACCGGCGCGGGAGAGCGCCTTGTCGACCCGCGGCAGGTCTTCGCCTCGGATGAGGACATCCAGGTCCGAGGTCGTGCGCATGGCGAAGTGGGGATAAATATTCTCCGCCAGGGCGAGGCCCTTCAAAACCAGAAAGGGGATGTCCGCCCGGCGCAGCAGGCGGAATACTTCCGCGGCCGCGGCGGCGCAGGCCATGTTCCTGGCGATCTGGAAGTTGAATCGTTCCCGGAGGGCGTCATAAACATCCCCCCGGGCCAGATCTTTGCCTCCCGCTTTTTGAAGGGAGTAGAAAAACACCCCGGCGACGCCGTTTCGGTCGAGGCAGGGCAAGAATTCCGGGGCCGCGAGAATCTCCCGGAGGTCGGGCGCCGGCTCATGGTTCATCAGGGAAAAGAGGAGCCTTTCAATGGTTCTTTCTCTGCCGTTGTCTATTCCCTGCATCTTCCGGCCCCCTGCTGTTGGTGGATTATGATAACAGGGGCGCGGGAAAAAGCAAATAGATCTTGACTAACGAATGAAAACAAGGGTACTCCGGACGCGGATAGGGTGTGACGGCACACCGTCATGCCTGGTTCGTCATTTTTATCTCTGATTGAAGGTAAATAATCGCTATGAGCGATGAAGGTAAAATGAAAGAAGAAACGGATTTCCTGAAGCCCAACCCGGAGACGGTGTTCAGAAAAGAGGAAGACGGGGCCTTCCTCTTCGATCCGCAATCCGGCAACCTCAAGTATATAAACGGGACCGGCGTGCGGATCTACGAACTCTGCGACGGCGGGAAAACGCGGGCGGAGATTGTGGCGACATTGAAGGATGCCTATCCCGATGTGGATGAAGAAGCAATCGCCGCGGATACGGTGTCGTTCTTAAAGGAACTGTCGGCGCTGGGGTTCTTGAGGAAAGATGAGGTAAATGAATCCTGACGCACCTCCCCTGGGCAGCCTGTATCTCTATCTTTCCGAGCGCTGCAATCTCCGGTGTCGGCATTGCTGGGTATCTCCGGCTCCGCTGGAAGATCGAGGGGAGAAGATGGTGGATTTCGCCGTCCTCACGGAGACCATAGTCCGGGCGAAGGAACTGGGGCTGGGGGCGGTGAAGCTTACCGGCGGCGAGCCCTTCATCCGCGGGGACATCGTCTCCTTGCTGCGATTTCTCCGCCGTGAAGATATGATCATCGACATTGAGACCAACGGGACGATGATCGATGCGGAAGTGGCGCGGATTATCGGGGAATGCGGGGTCCGCCAGGTTTCGATCAGCCTGGACGCGGCCGGCGCGGAACAGCATGACCGGCTCCGAGGTGTTCCGGGCTGCCACGGCCGGGCCGTCGAAGCCCTGCGCCTTCTCGGGGCGGAGGGGATTGCGAGGCAGGTCATCATGAGCCTGTACGGGGAAAACACCGCGGAGATCGAACCGCTGGCGACCCTCTGCGACGATCTCGAAGTGACCTCACTGAAAATCAACCCCATCATGCCCACGGGACGGGGGAAGAAGGTGTTCCAGCGCGGGGAAAACGTGACGATCGAGGAACTGATCCGCATCGATCGCTGGATCGATACGGAACTTAACGACCGATACAAAACGGATATTTCTTTATGCATGCCCATCGGCTTGAAGTCCCTGGAAACCATCACCGGCACCACCCTCTATGAATGCCATATTCTCAATATCCTTGGAATTCTCGCCGACGGGACGGTGTCGCTCTGCGGGATCGGTCAGACGGAGACGGAACTCAATATGGGCAACATCGCCACGGATGACATCCGGGAGATCTGGCGCCGTCACCCCCTTTTGCGGCAGATCAGGGAGGACATGCCCTCCCGGCTCGACGGGATATGCGGGCGCTGCATCTTCAAATTCCGCTGTCTCGGTTCCTGCCGGGCCTGCGCCTATGCCGCCACCGGCGATCTACTGAGCCCGTTTTTCATGTGTGAAGAGGCCGATCGCAAAAATCTCTTTCCTTCGTCACGCCTCTATGATTCCTCCGGGGGGCCGTCCGCTCCATGAGGAAGACCACCGTCGCGATTGCCGGGGTCCGCATCGACCTTGTTGCCCAGGGCGCCGCCGCGAAGCATCTCCTTGATGAAATCGAACCGCTCTGGAGCGGATTTCTCGTCGCCCCGGGGAGGACGGCCGCGGTGGAATGCCTTGTCCATTACGATTGCGGGCGGATCTACCGGCGGCGCTTCGGCAGTGAACCCATTATGTTTGATAGAAATGCCGACCAATGGACAGAGGCCCTGGCTGACCGGATGGAGCAAATCTATCCCGGCCCCATGGATGCGGCAACGGCGGTGATCGGTTTTTTGAACGGCTGCCTGATTTTTGACGGGCGCGCCAACCGGGGGGCGATTTACCTCTTCTATGCGAAAACGGCCCTCCATGCCCAGGCGACGCTGTGGAAGCTCGTCTTTGTATTTGTCTGTCTGGCAATGGCCGGTAAGAGCCGGATCATGGTCCATGGGGCGGGGATAAAAAGACGCCGGGGTGGGGGCGGCTATCTGTTTCTCGGTCGATCGGGGGCAGGGAAGTCAACGATCGTGGCCCTGTCCCCAGGCGAGGTGGCGCTGTCCGATGACGCCACGCTGATCGAGGCCGGAGAGAACGGGTTTCGTATCCATGCCACCCCGTATACCCAGACCGGCATCGCCCGGGAAAGACGGAAGCGGTGCCGCCTCCAGCGGGAGAGCTTGCGGAGGATCGTCTTTCTCCACCAGGCCGCCGCGACCCGGATGGAACCCCGGGAGCGACACTACGCCTTCATGGAATTATTGACGTGTCACGTCCACTTTTTCGGGCTCATGGAGGAGGCATTGAAGCGGAGGGTTTTTGATCTTTGTCATCGTATCTGCGGGGCGGTTCCCGCCGCAGATCTATATTTTCACAGGGACGGCGGCTTTTGGCAACTGGTGGCGGCGGAATGAAGGGAGAGGCGGGTTAGGGATGGCGTCCCGACTTCCCTGACGCGACCGAACCCGCCTCATCCTCCTCCGGACTTCCCCCATGTTAGGAGGAGAGATACAATCACCTGTTACGCGATCGCCGTAATTTTCGACGCCGTCGCAACGGTACGGAATCGGAGCATTCAACGGGTCCTCTCCAGGGTGTCCTGTTGGAAATATACGGGAAGGCAACGTCGTTTACGCACAGAATTCAATAGGCTTCATCCGTAGCGCTGCCTCAGGCCGGCGCACTGCCTTCTCGGCACCTGTAACCCGCGGCGCTGCCATCAGCGCACTGCCCCCCGGCGGCGACGGTTCCCGACCGGCACACCCCGATGGGGACGTTTCCAGACTGGCATTTGCCTCCGGCGGGCGCACTGCCGGGGCTGCATTTCAGCGAAGCCGTGCTGCCGCTTTGGCACTTGCCCCCGGTAGCCGCCCCGCCGGCCTTGCACTCCTGGGCCGGGGTGCCGCCGGTGGTGCAGAAGGAGGTTACGCCGCTGCCCGGAGTACAGGCCGGCGTCTGGGCATAGGCCGGAGACGCGAAGAGGTCGAAAATCCGCGGCGGTTCATAGGGAATTTTGATCTTCGATTTGTCGTCCTCTCCCATATCCTTTCTCCTCTCGGTGGCTTTTTTCGTCAATGAAAGGCTACAGCAGCAATTTGCGGTTCTGTAGGTTCCATACTGTAATAAAGGCGTCCCGGCCGCATCGGGAAGGTACGACGTCGAAGTGGTTGCTCATCTCCCGGACGATGTCGCCAAGTTTTCGTGAACCGTCGCACCGCGTCCAGATATACCCGGCGGTGGCGTTGAGTTTCAGGATGTCCGCCCCCAGGGAGCGGGAATGAAGAATTGTTTCCCCGCCACGATTATTCGCCACAATATCCGGATTTCTCGTCGGGGCGGCGTTAATCAACAGAAGGTAGCGGAGCTCTCGCCAGAGGCCCGGCAGGACACCGTCTTCCCGCGCCAAAAAAGAGGCGCCGGTGACGCACAGCGCCGCCCCCGCCGCAAGCTTGAAAAGAGATCTTCTCTGGATATCCATGGCTCATCCCCCCATTGAGGTAAGTTTTTACAGCCTGATGGCCGGGAACCAAGTTTTCAATTAACCTTCATGCCCATTCCGGGCACAACGAAAGATGAAAATATCCGGCTATTTGTGGGCATTTTCATATAAACCTTCATGCCCGTTCCGGGACCATCGATAGCCGAAAATACCCGGCAATATGCGTACATTTTTACATGAAAATGCACGGGCAGGAGCCGTAGTGGCCATAATTAATTTATCTTGGGAAGATTAATAACCCGCGGCGAAATTTCGGTCAAGTGAAAATATTTCTTCTATTCCAAGGTAATATTATCCGTGTCCTCGGGCAGCCGCCCCCCCTGGGCGAGGAAATCTCGCAGGCAGGCATCGGGAGAGGGGTGATCGACCCGGCCGGTGAGGTTGTAGGCGATGGCCGGACAATTGCCCGTGCAATAGGGCAGATATGGGCAATCACGGCAAAAGGGGAAGGAGGACAGCGGGATCTCGAAGCGTCGCCGGAAGGTTTGCAGCAGCGGATGATGCCGCCATATTTCGCCCAGATCGTCATGGTTGATCCTGCCGAGGATCATATGGGGCAACTGGGAGCAGGGGACCATGCAGCCGTCGGAACGGATGGAAATGGTCTCCATGGGTCCGCTGCACCCGGTGAGGAATCCCCGATCCCCGGGCTGCTCACGACGTTCCCGCCGAGCCCGCTCCATCTCCAGCCATTGCCGCGCATTGGCCAGTGGACCCGCCGTGGCGCTGATCCGGTTGTTGTATCTGGCCCGGAGAATTAGAAGGGTTTCCATGGCCAGGGAATGTTCGGCCACAGTGAGCTGGGTCTGGGCGGAGTTTTTCCGGCACAATCCCATATGAGACGCGGAATTGGTGGAGAAGGAGGGAAGTTCGAGGTCTCTTAGGAGGAACTTGGCTATATTCTCGAGTTCTCTGACATTTTTTCGATGAATGGTGACCCGGACCGCCACGGGGACCTGGTAGGCCCGCAGGGCCTTGACGCCCCGTAGGGCCTTGAGAAAATTCCCTTCCCCGCGAAAGGCGTCATGGGTGGTGTCGATCGCCCCGTCGATGGAAACCTGGACGCTATCGCAACGCCGGGTGGACGCCAGGAAAGCCGCCGCTTCATCGTCGATGAGGGTGCCGTTGCTCAGCAGGGAGAAACGCATGGAATTGGCCGTGATGGCGGTGATAACCTCCCCCAGGTCCGGGTAGCAGAACGGCTCCCCGCCGGACAGGATTACGTTCAGCACCCGGTGGCGTCCCAATTCGGCGATGAACCGCAGCCACGAATCCAACGGCAGGTCATCGTTTACGTCTCCCGGTCCGGAAAAGAAGCTGCAATAGGCGCACCGGAGATTACAGCGGGACGTGATATCGATATTCACATTGCGGGGGGTTTTCATCACCGTGAAGGCCATGATTTCCTCATGGGTTGGCATGGACGGCCAGCCCTAGCTCCAAGGCGGCGCGGATAAACGCCTCGATATGGCTTCTTACCTCCGGGGGTGGTGATTCGCAATTCGCGGCGACTATCTCGGTCAGGTCGTCGAGGTTGTGCCGCCCGTCGAGGTGGTTCCAGACGAGAACGCCGATGCTGTTTATACCGAAAATTTCCCCCGTCTCAGGATGGAACAGGATGTGGGCGTTGTCAAACTCCTCCCGCAATATCACCTGGGGGTCGGCAAGGAGACAGTTTTTTGTTTCTTGTTTCATGTGGTCTTACAGGGAATCCTTGACCACCTTCTGCGCCAGATCCGCGTCGATCACCCTCACTTTCATGCTGAAGCCGATGAGCAACGACAAATCGCAGACATTGTTGATCTTCCTGGGGATGCCACCGGAATAGTTGAAAATGACCTGATAGGCCTTATCCAAAAACACCTCGCCCCGGCCACCCGCCTTTTCGAGGCGGAAGCGAATGTAATTCCTCGTCTCTTCCTCAGACAGGGGGTTTAAGTGATACCGAATGGCGATCCGCTGGTCGAGCTGTTTGTAACCACGGATCATGTCCCGCAGCTCCGGTTGGCCGATGAGGAGAAAGGTCATGAGGAAACGGTCGTTCATCTGAAAATTGAGCAGCAGCCTGATCTCCTCGAAGGTTTCCCCGAAGATGAGCTGCGCCTCGTCGATGATCAGGAGCGTGCTTCGGCCCTTGTTTATGTTTTCCAGCAGGCGATTGTTGAGAATGACCAAAAGATCGGACTTGGAATTTGATTTTGATTCCAGGCCCAACTGGTAATGGACCTCTTTGATGAAATCCAGGGCATTGAGGGAGGGGTTGGTGATGAGACCGATGTCGAATTCACTGTCCGGAAGTTGCTGAATGAAGACGCGGCTCAAGGTGGTCTTGCCGCTGCCGATTTCACCGGTCAGAAGCGCGGCCCCCTTCATCCGCTTCACCGCATACAGGAGCCTGACCAGGGCCTCTTCATGTTCCGGCGAATAGTACATGAAATCAGGATCAGGTACGTTTTCGAAGGGGAAGGTGTTGAGACCCCAATAATCTAAATACATTTCAGCATCCCCGTAACGGCCGTATAAATTTCGGCGAAGCAGAGTCGATAATGGTAAGGGGAGAGCCGGTAGGGATCCTTGATGTCTCCGGCGACTCCGTCATATTCCCGGGAGAATGTTTTCAGCAGCCGCAATTTTTCCCCATGCTGTGGATGCTCCGCCGTCAATAGATCCTCCTGCGCCTTTTCCATGACGACAATCATATTCGCCTGAGACAGCAATGCTTCCGAATACGGCCTCGATATGTGTCCGTAACCGTCAAAGTTATGCTCGGCGAGTATTTTCGCTGCCATCGGATCGCCGGGGGCGCCATGCATATCCATCAATCCCGCGGAGGCGACGATGACATCCCGACGCTTCATCTTCGCCAGCATTCCTTTCAGAATCCGCTCCGCCATGAAGCTTCTGACGATATTTGCCGTGCAAATAAACAGGATCGTCAAGAATTGAGGTTCTCCTTACAACAAAAGCGGGACAATATTCAAGGTCCCATTTGTAAATTATCTGAGGGTGACGAGGAGCAGTCGTTTTCCCTCCAAAGTCAGGCGGGCGAATTTAATCTCGAATACCTGCGATGCAGACTCATCCTGGGGATGAATCAGCTTGAGATTCGCCTGCCTGGTGATGCCGATCCAGGCGTCATGAAGGGCCTCGATGAATTTTCCACGGTCATGGGCGGCCAGGTAATCGGTCACGTTGGCTTTGAGCATCTGGTTGCGGGAGAGCTTCATGTACTCCAGAACCCGTTCGGTAATCCCGAGGATTTGCCCTTCTCTATCCACCAGGAAGGCAAATTCTTCCTTGAACAGGTGTTTGCGCAAGGCGTCCAGGTTCTGTTTCATGTTGGCGTAGGCCTGGGCAAGTTGGGCATTGGCTTCCTCAAGTTGCTTGTTGAGGCTGGATAGCTTTTCTTCCACATGCTTTCGATCGGTGATGTCCCGGCCCACCGCCTGGTACTCCCTCAAAAGTCCGGAGGCGTCATATATGGCTCGATAGGTCCAGTGTTGCCAGAACTCCTGCCCGTCGGGGAAGATGATCCGGGTATCGAAGGTCGCCGTTGAGGATGATGGGGAGAGGTTGGCCAGAAGATCATAAATGATGCGACGATCTTCGTCCGGGACGAAGGACAGGAAATGTCTGCCGATCATCACCTGGCGTCGATGGCTGAAAAAACGATAGTAGGCATCGTTGACGAAGCTCAGGATTCCATCCTCGCCGAATCGGCAGATGAATTCCGTTTGATCCTCGATCACGGCGCGGTATCTTTCCGCTTCACCACGGATCCTCTGCTCCGATTCCTCCAGCTTGCCGAGCATTTTGTTTATGTCGTTGCCGAGGTTGGCGATTTCATCCGTGCCCCCAAGATGGATCCGGCGGCCCATATCCCCGTCCGCTTCAATAGCCCGGATGTCGTGACTGATATGCAACATCCGGCGGAGGACGGATTTTTCCAAAAGCGCCACCATTACCGCGGCAAAGACCAGGGCCATAAAAAGAACGAAAACGATCACATAGAGAATGGTTGTCATCCCCTGCCTGAAAATGACTCGCTTGTCTTTCGTCTTCAATATCAGTGAGTATTTTCCAAAGGCATCCTTGATCAAGGCGTATCCGGCAATGGTATGGCCGTTGATGGGTTTTATCAGCTCACGGTGTTGCTGGGACAATGTTTTCCGAACGGCGGCGATCTCTGCCGGCAGATCCTTTTGCCCCTCATGGTAAAACGACAGTTCCGATTTCAGCGGGGTCCCCATTTGGGCGATCTCCTTTGTGTCGAGAAAACGGCCGACGATGTATATGCCACGAGGAGCGCCCTTGCCGGCCGTTTTCAAGATCGGACGGGCGATCACAAGGGTTAATCCCTCCGGAAGGGAAATGATTCCCGACAGATGCTTGATTTCGTCTCCCGAGAAGACCTGTTTGTGGATGAGATTGATGTGAGCGAGGATGCTCCTGAAAATCGGCACGTTCTGGCCGGTTTCAGGATCGAAGCCTTTGCTGTACAGAATGTTCCCTTTCAGATCGCTGATGATCAGAAAATTGATTTTCAGATTGATGAAACCGGCCGGGGAATAATTGGAGGCGATGAAAGACTCCCTGCGGGTCACGACATAATCATACATATCGTTCCAGGATGAGTAGTCCCGGGCCGTGGCATCCAATGACGCGAGTTCCTGGTCCAGCAGCGCCAAGGAGCCGTACAGACTGCTGCGCACATCTTCTCTCTCGATGTCTTCAAAACCCTTTATTATAATGGTGTACGAAGATAACGCCATGACCGTCGTCAAGGCGAAAAATGTAAGGGCGACAACAAGATAGATCTTCTGGCGCAGGGTCATTTCCCGGGAGAGCCTCCGATTAAACCTGTAACCTGTTATGGCAATAATTAACCAAATGCAAGTAAAAAATCATAATACGCGCCGCTGCAGACCACATTCATGGAGGATCATGGCGGCAATCTCCTCCACCGACACACTCGTGATGTTGATATGGGGTATGTGTTCGGAAAGAAAAAGCGATTCCGCCGCCGCTATCTCCGACCGGCATTTTTCCAGGGACGAATAACGGCTCGCGGGACGTCTTTCCGAACGGATCCGGTGCAGACGTTCCGGATTGATGGTCAGCCCGTAAAGTTTTTTCCGGAAGTGAATGAGGACGCCGGGAAGTTCATCGTACCTTCCGAAGAGGTCCTCATCGGTGAGGGGATAGTTGGCGGCATAGATTCCGAACTGCATGCCGAGGTAGAGACAGGTGGGGGTTTTCCCCGTTCGCGACACCCCGACGATGATGATGTCGGCCTTGTCGTAGTTCTTCGTGGAGATTCCGTCGTCGTTCCCCAGGGCGTAATTGACGGCGTCGATACGCACGTCGTAGATGCTGTTGCTGATGAAACTATGGTAGCGGCCAATGGTATGTGAAGACTCCATGCTCAATTCCCGCTCCAGCCGTCCGATGAAGGTCTCGAAAAGGTCGAAAAAGCTGCCTTGGCTTTTCATTACGGTGGCGCGGATATCGTGATTGATCAGGGTGCTGAAGACCAGCGGCGGGAGGCCTGATTGCTTTGCCGTCATATTGATCTGGTTGACCACCCGCTCCGCCTTTTCCTGGGTGTCGATGAAGGGCAGGGTGACCTGCTCGAAGAGGACATGGTCGAACTGGGTGAGCAGACTTTGCCCCAGGGCCTCCGCGGTGATGGCCGTGCTGTCGGAAATGAAGAAGACCGTTCTTCTGGAGGTAAGCATGGGATCCCGAATACTCAGATATAGGGAAAGATGTGGCGGATGACGGTCTGGAAATTTCCTTGGACCTTTTCCGTACCGGCGATTATTTCCATGTGACCCGGCAGGAGCAATTCCACCTCCAGAGTGCTGAGGGACCGGATGCTCTTCTTTAAGAGCGCGCCGCTGCCGCCGGGAAAGTCCGTCCGTCCCACATTCTGATTGAAGATGACATCGCCGGAAAACAGGGCCTTCGTCTTTGGCCAGTAGAGGGCGATCGACCCGGGCGAATGTCCCGGGACATGGAATATCTGAAATTCTTCCCCGCCGAATTCCGCTGTTCCCTCGGACAGCGCTAAATCCACGGTGACACTGGGCCGCGGCAGTCCGAACAATCCGTACAATTCCCCTCCGACGCCGGCCAGAAAGGAGACTTCATCTTCGTGAAGGCCGATGCGGATCTCCCTGCCGTGGAAGTATTCCGATCCATCGAAGTGATCCGGATGGGAATGGGTATTGATGACATACCGTATGTCCTTTCCGTCGATGCCGTCGGCGGCCATCCGCCGCAAGAGATCGGGAACGAAGCTCTTCAAGCCCGGGTCGATGAGGGCGCCGACGCCGCCGCCGATAAAGAAGCTGTTGCAATTGTTTTCGTAATAATTTGTCCACTCGTAACTATACAGATTGTCTGCTATTTTCATGAAGGCTCCTTTTCGCGGCATGAAGAGGGAAGAGATCCTCAGTCCCTTTCCCCTTCATGCCGTTGCTTCGATCACATTGAACCATAGATACGGAAATCCACGGCCAAGGCCCCCTTTTCATAGACCAGCACCGGGTTGAGGTCGATCTGGTCGATATCCCCATGATCCTGGACCATGCTGGCCAGGGAGCGCATCAGGGCGATCAGGGCCTGTTCGTCCCGGGGTTTTTGCCCCCGCACCCCGGCCAGGAGGGGGTATCCCTTGATGCCGCGAATCATCGCGAGCAATTCACGTTCCGTTGCCGGGAGCAGGCAAAACCTGACATCGCGATAGATTTCCGTGAAGATGCCTCCCAGCCCGAACATCAGGGCATGACCATACTGGGGATCACGAATGACGCCGACGATCGTCTCCAGTCCTCCCGGGGCGGCCATGGGCGAGACGGTTACTCCGTCGATGCGGGCGTCGGGCAGTACCGCGCGGACGTTCCCCAGGATTTCCCCGTAGGCCTTGCGAACCGCGGCGCCGCCGTTGATGTTGAGCCTTACCCCGCCGACATCGGTTTTATGGATGGCATCGGGAGATGATATCTTCAGCGCCACTGGCCCGCCCATAGCCTTGGCCAGGGTGGCGGCGGCCGCGGCCGTAGCGGCCGGACGGGTCGCAACGAACGGTAGTCGGTATTTTTCCATGAGCGCTAAGGCAGTATCCAGGGAAAGAGGCTGCTGCCCCCGGTGCTCCGGTTTAACATCATTTTTCCTTTTGACGCTCCGGGGAGGATCGAAGCATACAAGCTGATGGAGAGCCCGGATGCCCCGCTCCGGCGTGGGATAGACCGGGATGCCCTTGGCGTGCATAAGGCGTGATTCCTCCCGTTCCACGTCGGCGCCGCCGCAGAAGACGACCAATTCCCCTTCGCCGGTCACGATATCCGCCGCGCCCTTGATGGGATCGCCAAAAATGACCACGCTGGTATCGAAGTCCTGCTTGGCCGCGGCGATAACTCGGGAATAAAGGCTGGGGTCGGAAATGGCATCGCCCGTCAGGTCGATGGGATTGCTTACCCCGCAATGGGCAGGAAGGAAGGAGCGCAGTTTTTCCTTCAAGGTCTTGCCGGGAGCGGGATTCTCAAATCCCAGCTTTTCCGCCTCATCGATGGCAAGAATCGCCGCCCCGCCGGAGCTGGAGATGTTCAGGAGCCGTCGGCCTTTGGGTTTTTTCATATAGGCCAGGGCCTTCGCATAATCGTACAGTTCCTCGAGGTTGTCTGCGCGGTGAATCCGGTACTTGTTGAATATGGCGTTATAGATCTCGTCGCTGCCCGCCAGGGATTTGGTGTGGCTTTCCGCGGCAATTTTACCCCGGGCCGTCCGGCCGGCCTTGAGGATGACGACCGGCTTTTTTGCCTTAGCCAGGGATTCCAGAAAGAATTGGGGTCGCTTAACCCCCTCCATATAGATGGCGATCACCCTAGTATGGGGATCCTTGTCGAAATAGCGGATGCAGTCCGACTCATCGACGTCGGCGCGGTTTCCCAGGCTGACGAAGACGCTGACACCGAGATTTTCCTCACTTGCCCAGTCCATGAGGGCGGCCCCCACGGTGCCGCTCTGGGAGATGAAGGCCATGCCCCCCTTGTTGGTCAGCAGGGGCCAGGAGGCGCAGAGTTTGTGATGGGGATAATTGATCCCCTGACAGTTTGGTCCCACCACCCGGATGCCATAAAGGGCGGCTGCTGCTGCCAGTTCCTCCTGGAGTTTTTCCCCCTCCGCGCCGGCCTCGGCAAAGCCGCCGGTAACGATTACCGCCGCCCGAACGCCGCTGCGGCCGCACTTTTCTATCGTGCCGGTAACCATCCGGGAAGGGATAACGATTACGGCCAGATCTGTGGGCGCAGGCGTGGCTTCGATGTCCGGATAGGCCTTCAGGCCCAGCAATTCATCTGACTTGGGGTTGATAGGATAGATCGGCCCTTCGAAACCGGCGTGGATGAGGTTGTAGAGGATGTCGCAACCTAACTTTCCCGGGGTGCCGGAGGCGCCGATCAGGGCGACGCTGCGGGGTTTGAACAATGCATCCAGGTGATTCTTGGCCTTCATACTTTCCCTCCTATTTGGGTCTAAAGTAAAAACCGCCTTGGTTCACATAAAAGCCGGATGGCGACGGACCAACGGAAGCCGCCGGCAGGACGACACATATTGACATTACCAGACTATCTTCCTATATTCAAAAAAATATCTTCTGGAAAGGAAAATCAAGATGCAAAATTTTATTTTCGAGAATCCGACGAAGATCATTTTCGGCACGGGGCAAATCAGACGCATCGGCGCCGAGGCGTCAAGGTTCGGCAGGAAGATCCTCCTGGTTTATGGTCAGGGGAGCATCAAGAAAAACGGCGTCTATGAACAGGTCATTCTGTCGCTTAAGGAAAACGGCCTCACCGTGGTGGAATTTCCCGGAGTCCGCTCCAATCCGGTACTTTCCCATGCCGTCCGGGGGATTGAAATCGCCAAGCGGGAGGGGATCGAGGCGGTGCTGGCCGTGGGTGGCGGCAGCGTTATCGACACCGCCAAGACTATTGCTGCCGGCGCCCGGACCGACCACGACGTCTGGGATTTTTTTGTTTACCGACAGAGCATCCAGGAAGCACTTCCGGTTCTCACCGTGGTGACGGTGTCCGCAAGCGCCTCGGAGATGAATGCCGCGGCGGTGATCACCAAGGAAGAGGGACGCAGGAAGTACAGCATCCGCTCCCTTCATGTGCAGCCAAAGGTGTCCGTCCTCGATCCGACCGTTCTGTTCAGTCTGGACAGAAAATACAGCGCCTACAGCGCGGTGGATGCCATCACCCATATGCTCGAGGGTTATTTCAACAATACGGAGCCGGCTTCCAGCCCGTTGCAGGACCGCCTCGTGGAGGGGTTGATGAAGACCATCATGGAGGCAACGGAAAGGATTATCGCGGCGCCGGATGATTACAACGCCCGGGCCGGGATGATGTGGGCGGCCACCCTGGCCTTCAACGGCCTGACGACGGCCGGCATGGGACAGGTCGCCCTGCCGGTCCATATGATCGAGCATTCCCTGAGCGCCCTTTACGATGTCGCTCATGGCGCCGGGCTCTCCATTGTCCTGCCCGGTTGGATGAGCCGCCAGGTCCAGGAGAAGGCGGGGCGTTTCTCTCGCCTGGCCAGGGAGGTCTTCGGCGTCACGGCGGCCGGAAACGAGGAAGCCGCCCGGGCGGGCATCGATGCGTTAAGGCAGTGGTTTGTCTCCATCGGCTCCCCCATATCCCTGACTGAGGCGGGGATTCCCGCCGTTGATATCGAGCGTATCGCTGAAAATGCCGCGGAACTGGCCCAGGTCTGGGGTTTGAAGGCTTACTCCCGTCAGGAGATCGCCGCGGTGCTGGAATTGTGCCGTTGAGTCAGCGATGGGAGCTTTAATGTTTTTCGCCTTTTTTCGTTATGGAACTTAACGTCTTGTTATGGATGCGATTTATACGTCTTTTCAATGATCTTGCGATGGGAACCGTTCCACGGCCGTTTGCCCACGGATGAATAGTTGCCGCGCCGTGGCGTTTCGGCGCCGATGATTCCGATCTTTCAGGATTTTTCGGCTCGGTCCACACAATAGACGTTGCGCTGGGCCGTGGGGGTGATGAGCATGTTCTGGACATTGACGTGCGGCGGGGCATTGACGATGAAATATACGGCCTCGGCCACATCTTCGGCATAAAGAGGAGTATAACCCTCATAAACACGGGCTGCTGCTTCCCGGTCGCCGTGGAAGCGCACCTCGGAAAATTCCGTATTTACGGCCCCGGGGGAGATCATGGATACCCGGATCCCCGTCCCGGTCAGATCGATGTTCATTCCCTCTGAGAGGGCGCGGACGGCAAATTTAGTGGCGTTGTAAACATTGCCCTTGGGATAGACCTGATAGCCGGCGAGGCTGCCCAAGTTGACGATATGGCCCCGGCCGGCGGCAATCATGAGGGGGATTAGGGAACGGGATACGTTGAGAAGCCCCTTGATGTTCGTGTCGATCATCCGGTCCCAATCATCCCAGTCGCCTTCCTGGAGGGAATTCAGCCCGGAGGCCAGCCCGGCGTTGTTGATGAGGATATCCGGCGTCAGTTTCCTGTCCGTGAGCTCCACCGCAAATTTTCGCACCGCCTCGCGATCCCGGACGTCGAGGGGAAAGCATTCGATGCCCACGGAATTTTCTCTGGAGAGTTCGGCCTGCAATTCCTTGATCCGGCCCAAACGTCTTGCGATCAGCAGGAGATTCGCTCCGGCGGCGGCGAAACGTTCCGCGCAGGCCTTGCCGATGCCTGCGCTGGCCCCGGTGATCAGTATCCTTCTTCCCTGAATGCGATTTTCCATGTTCACTCCTACAATTTGTTCCGATGCGGGGGTCAGCGCCCGTATTCGTAATCGATGTCGGCCTCCCGCAAGGGCGGCCAGGCGGCATCCTTGGGGGAAACCAGGGGGTCCGGCGCCGACCAGGGAATCCCCAGTTCCGGGTCGTTGAAGATGATACCCCGGTCCAGTTCCGCGGCATATTCCCGCGTCACCTTATAGGCGACGACGGCCTCGGCGCTTAAAACGGAGAAGCCGTGGGCGAATCCCGGCGGGATATAGAGCATGGCGCCGTTTTGATCCGAGAGCTCCCTGCCGACCCAGCGGCCGAAGCTGGGAGAGCCTCGGCGGATGTCCAAGGCGACGTCGAATATCGTTCCCGCCGCCACCATGACCAGTTTTCCCTGCGCCATGGGGTTTTTTTGATAGTGCAGCCCCCGGACGGCGCCCCGGCGTGAACAGGAAAAATTGTCCTGAACGAAATCTTCCGCGATGCCGGCGGCGACGAAATCCGATCGCTTGTAAGTTTCGGCAAAATAGCCCCGGTCATCGGCGAACCGCCGGTATTCGATACCGATGACCTCGGTGATGTCCAGGGGATAAAAACTGAAGGGCATTACTCTCCTCTTTTTCTTTTCTTCATAAGTTGCGGATTGACAAGATTCGGCGGTTTTTCCCCCTGGAGACCCATTCGGAGGTTTTCCGCCGCCATCCAAGCCATCCGGGTTCTTGTTTCCAAAGTGGCGCTACCCACATGGGGGAGAAGGACAGCCTGGTCGATCTTTTCCAGGCCGGCGGTAATGACCGGCTCGCGTTCATAGACGTCGATGCCGGCACCGGCGATGACGCCTTCCCGGAGGGCGTTAAGGAGGGCCTGCTCATCCACCACGGGACCCCGGGAGGTATTGATGAGAAAAGCGGTCGGCTTCATCAGGGCTAATTCGTCCCTGCTGATGAGATGCGTTGTCTCCGCGGAGAGGGGGACGTGGAGGGATACGAAATCTGCCTCCTTCAAGAGGGAAATCAGGGGGAGAAAAGTAGCATGGAGTTGCTTTTCCAGGGATTTGCGGAGTGGTGTCCGGCTGTGATAAAGCACCGGCATACTGAAGCCCCGGGCCCGGCGCGCCAAGGCCTGGCCGATTCTGCCCATCCCCACGATCCCCAGGGTCTTGCCCGTTACCTCCCGGCCCAGAAAGTGAAACGGTGCCCAGAACTTGAAACGTCCGGACCGGACCACGCGGTCGCCTTCGACGACCCTTCGGGCCGTCGCCAGGAGGAGGGAAAAGGCGAGATCCGCCGTTGTTTCCGTAAGGACCCCGGGGGTGTTGGAGATAAGGATGCCCCGCCGGGTTGCCGCCGCCACATCGATATTGTTATAACCCACGGCCATGTTGGCGACCATCGCCAGTCGCGGGGCGTGGTCGAACAGCTCCTCATCGATATGGTCGGTGATCATGGCCAGCAGCCCCACCTTTTCCGACAGGAGGCGCAGGAGCTTGCGCCGGGGCATGGGCCGGTCCTCGGCATGATACTCGACCTGGAAATCTTCCCCGAGAAAGTCCAGTACCGCCGCGGGGAGATTACCCGAGACGAGGATGGGCTTGTTGCCGCTCATGGTCAGATGCCCATCTTTCCCGGGGGACGGCGTTCCGGAACGTAGAGGTGTTCGATCCGGTCTTCATTCCAGTCCCGGGAGACGTAAAGGCTGCAATAGCAACTTCCGTATTCCTTTATATCCGCCTCGCGATAGGCGCAGGGGCAGACGATGTCACGATCCTGTTCCCGATCGCCCGAAGCCAGCCGGCAGGGGCAGGCCATGTAGCCGTACCGTTCCTTGTTTACCAAAAGATCGTTCAGGATTTCCATGACCCAGCTCTTGTCGCGATTGAAAAAGAAGCCCTTGGGTTCCTGAATCTTTTTCAGCGTTTCGTAGAGTTGCGCGGCGTCCATCATATCCCCAGGGCCTCCCGGATAGCCTTTTCGTTGAAGCCGACTATTATCCTGTCGCCAATGATGATCGTCGGAAAAGAACGGTTGGGGTTGTACTTTACCACCTCGTCGATCACCAGTTGCCTTTCATCGCCGCTCAAGCGATCCACATCGGTAAAATCATAGGCAATGTTGCAATCAGTGAGGAACTTCTTCGTCGCCTTGCAGTGGCTGCAAGTACTCAGGGAAAACAGTTTTACAGGTGTGGGCATGACTGATTACCTCCATGGAAAATAGTTTACGGCCAGGTAAAATCTGCCACGATGAGGGCATCGCAAAGACTTCTCACCAGTTGCAGCACCGGGACGTGATCGGGGTGAAGCTGATATGCCTTTAAATCTTCCGAGTTCTCAAAACTCGCCACGAGGGCGAAATCATAGGAACGATCGGTTCTGAGGATGTCGGGACCGAACTCGAAACCCTTGATGACGGCTATTTTTGCCGGCAGGGAACGAAGGTCCGCGGACATTTCTTTAATCTGGCGTTCTCCAACTCCTTCCTTGAGCTTCATCAAGACGATATGTTTCAACATGACGCCTCCATTTCGTTGTTTACTTGTCCTGTTGCCGTGGCGATTTTTTAATACAAATCTAAAAATATTTCAATAAAAATGGGTTCTACGCTATCGGGGTCGCCACAACGGGCAGATTTCGGCGGAGGCGGGCTTGAAGTTATGACATACCGCCGGCCGGGTCTCGTAAATGGCACAGGTAGTATGCTCCCCTTCCCACGTCAGGAAAGGGCACCCGTGGAGGTAGCGGCCGTCAGCGGCGGAGATGAGATGGTCGCCTGCCCATATGGCATGCTCGCGCGTTATGATCGCCAGGATATCCCGCCTCCCTTCGCGCCGCCATCTTTCCAGGTCTTCATCCTTGACATACGCCGCGAAGTCGGCCAGGCAGCACTTACCGCAACGCCGGCAGGCGATATCGCCGCCCTCTTGGGCATACCCGGTATCGGACTCCTTAAGCAGGATCAGATATTCGTATTTGAAGAGGTCCTCGAGAAAATAACGGACTATCTCGTCTTCGTCCCGCCAGGGAGACGGCGCCTTGAGGATCGCCCGTACCCGTGGGGTGATGCGGAAAGGGATGAAATCGGCTACGGGCCCCCGGATCGTCCGATAGCCGTGACTTTCGGCCAGTTTTTCCAGATGGGAAAACCGGATGGTGAATTCCTCGTGACCCTTCAGGATGATGCATTCGGGATTGTTAGAGGCGGGGACGTGAATCAGGTCCCGGTAGGGGATGGAGACGGAGGCCTCACAACTGTGTTCACTGAGAAATATATAGGGGACTTCGGCGCGGCAGAGCTTTTCCAGCGCCAAAAGGGCCCCGACGTTCACATGGAAGCTTGGTTGCTCCGGAACCGGCAACCCGTATCTATGGAACAAAGCTCTCACTGCCCGCAGTTCCGGCGCCGACGCCGCCTCGTGATTCTCCAGTATTTCCACGGTAATATCCGTTATGGTCGGGTAATCGCCCACGTTTTCGTTCAGGATCACCAAACCGGCCCCGCGAAGCAACTCATGCGGGGTATCCAGGAAGTCCTCCTCCCGGAAATCGATGTCACCACGAATTCTCTCCAGCGTTCCTTTTTGAACGGTTAGGAGGTTAGGGGAGATATCGATCATCGTCACCTTAGGAAAGTGACGGCGGCGAAGGAGATCTCTCATGAGCCATCCGTAGCCGCCGCCGACCTCCACAAGATGGGCGATGTCCGGGAAGGGGATATAGCGCCGGAGGTAGTCGTCGAGCAATTCACCATAAGCGGCGTCGATGCCGAGGACCGCACGGCAGGGACCCTGAGGGTCGGCAAGGGTGTTGCAGAGGGTCGTCTCCCATCCCAGGCTCGTCAGTTCCCGGCGATGGTAATCCGATGAGGAATGTACGGTAATTTTCATGCCCGGCCTTGAAATATGCGTTGAGGCATCAAACGTTCTTTTTTTACGGCTGTCAAGAACTTCCTGAACTTCATGTTTCCTTTGGTTCATCTTCTTGGTGAAGACAAGTATTTGTAAATAATGCTTGACAAACCCGCCGTGCTTCACTAAAAAGCTCGTTTTTTCATCGCATACGAGGTATAGGAAAATACATATGAAAAGGGATTTGGCAAAAATAAGAAATATCGGCATCAGTGCCCACATCGACTCCGGCAAGACAACGCTCACGGAGCGGATCCTCTTTTATACCAAACGCATCCATGCCATTCACGAGGTAAAGGGCAAAGACGGAGTAGGCGCCACCATGGATTCCATGGAACTGGAAAAGGAGCGGGGAATCACTATCGCTTCTGCGGCCACCTATTGTGAATGGAACGAACACGAAATCAATATTATCGACACCCCCGGTCATGTGGATTTCACCATCGAGGTGGAAAGGTCATTGCGGGTCCTGGATGGGGCCGTGCTGGTTTTATGTTCCGTCGGCGGGGTCCAGTCCCAGTCCATCACCGTGGATCAGCAGATGAAACGCTACCGCGTCCCATGCATCGCCTTCATCAACAAATGCGACCGCAGCGGGGCGAATCCCAAGCGGGTAGTAGAGCAATTGCGGGGGAAATTGGGCCACAACGCCGTTTTGCTCCAGATGCCCATCGGTCTCGAATCAAAATTTCAGGGCGTCGTGGATCTTATCGAGATGCGGGCCGTATATTTCGATGGCCCCCACGGGGAAGAACTTCGCTATGAGGAGATTCCCGCCGCCCTCTCCGAGCAGGCTCAGCGCCTCCGTGAAGAGATGATAGATCAGGCTTCCATGTATTCCGATGAATTGACCGAGACGATCCTCGAAGAGCGGGAGATAACGACGGAGATGATCTTCGCCGCGCTCCGCTTCGGCACGCTGAAAAGGCAGATAACCCCCGTGGTCCTCGGTTCGGCATACAAGAACAAGGGGGTGCAGAAGCTCCTTGATACCGTGACGAGTTTATTGCCCTGCCCGGCGGAGGTGGAAAACAGCGCCTTGAATCTCGATGAAAACGAAGCGCCGGTAGTCCTGAACAATTCCCCGGATCAACCGATTGTCGCTTTGGCGTTCAAGCTTGAAGACGGTCCTTTCGGACAGTTGACCTACATCCGGGTCTATCAGGGAACCATCGCCAAGGGAACGACCATCGTGAACGTCCGCTCGGGGAAAAAGATCAAGGTCGGCCGGCTCGCCCGGATGCATGCCGATCAGATGGAAGACATCGACACCATTCCGGCGGGATATATCGGCGCCCTGTTCGGTGTCGAGTGTGCCTCCGGCGATACCTTTGTATCTCCGGGCCTGAACCTGGCCATGACCTCCATGTATGTTCCCGCACCGGTCATTTCCCTGGCCATCGTCCCAAAGGACAACAAGGCCCAGATCAATATGTCCAAAGCCCTGTCCCGGTTCACCAAAGAAGACCCCACCTTCAAATGCCACGTGGATAGGGAAACAAACGAAACGATCATTGCCGGCATGGGGGAGTTGCATCTCGATGTGTATGTGGAGCGCATGCGAAGGGAATACGCCGCCGAGGTTACTACCGGAAATCCCCGGGTTGCCTATCGCGAAACGATTACCCAGCGGGCCGATTTCAACTATATCCACAAGAAACAGACCGGCGGCGCCGGGCAGTACGGCCGGATAGCCGGCTACATAGAGCCGACCTCGGAGGGAGATTTCATTTTTGAAAACGATATCGTCGGCGGAGCTATCCCGACCCAATACATCCCGGCCTGTGAAAAGGGCTTCCGCCAGTCCCTGGAGAAGGGTCCCAAGCTCGAATTTCCCATTACCGGTATCAAGGTGGTGATCAACGACGGGGCCTATCATGCCGTAGATTCCTCCGATATGGCCTTTCAGGCCGCCGCCCGGGGCGCTTTTCGCGACGCCTATCTCCGAGCGCGGCCGGTGGTCCATGAGCCGATCATGAAGGTGGTTATCGAATCGCCAACGGAATTTCAGGGCCCCGTCATGGCCCTCCTCAATCAGCGGCGGGGAATGATAGTCGGCGCCCAGGACGAAGGCGTGATGTGCATTGTGGAAGCCCAGGTGCCTCTCGCCGAGATGTTCGGTTTTTCCACGGTCCTACGTTCCGCGACACAGGGCAAGGCGCAGTTCACCATGGAGTTTTCCCTCTACCGACAAGTTCCAAATTCAATTGCGGAAAAGATCGCCGAAGAGATCGCGGCCCGGAAGAAGAACGCCGCTTAGGCAGGCAGGTCATGGCGGATATTATCGATTTGAAGGACAGGAGCATGACGATGTTAAAAAAGGATCTTATTTTAAGGAACCCCCTGCGCCAGATGGGCTATGAGGACGACGACATAATACCGGCGGGGGGATTCGGCGCCGTCCTCGCCCGGGCCGGAGTAGGAAAGACGGCGCTGCTGGTTCAGTTTGCCCTCAACACGATGTTGCGCGGCAAACGGGTACTTCATGTCGGCCTCCATGACCCCGTCAACAAGGTCGATCTATGGTACCGGGAGTTGTTCCGCCACCTTGCCGTCCAGTATCAGGTTGGCCAGATCCGGACGCTTTGGGAAGAGATACTGCCGCTTCGGTTCATCATGACCTTCAAGGTCGAGGGGTTCAGCGTCCCCAGGCTCCGGGAAAGGCTGAACGACCTCACGGCCCAGGGCATATTCTACCCGGATACGATCATCATGGACGGGCTGATCTTCGATGATTCCTCCCAATCCGCACTTGCGGAAATGAAGTCCATGATCGAAGAACTTTCGCTGCGGGCCTGGTTTACCGTGCACGTCCACCGCCAGGTGCGGGCGGATGCCGATGGGATCCCCAAACCCCTCCTGCCAGCCGACGACCTGTTTGACGTGGCGCTCCTCCTGGTGACCGAAGGCAACGAGATGCACATCCGTGACCTCAAGAGTGAACGAGCACCGTCACCGCATCCGGTACTGATTCTGGATCCGGCAACGATGCTCATCAAGGAGAATGTCGCCGTCGCCTCCTGAAGGCCTAAATAACCGTTCTTAGCGCGTCGAGAAAGCGTCGGACATTCTCTTCGGCCGCGGTATGGCCCATCAATCCGATACGCCATATCTTCCCCGCCAGGGGTCCGAGACCGCCGCCGATTTCAATCCGGTACTCGCTGCGGAGACGTCTCCGCACCGCCGCCTCGTCTATTCCCGCCGGGCAATAGACCGTATTGAGCATCGGCAGGCGGAAGGGTTCCTCAACAACCATTTTCAACCCCAACTCCCCGAGGCCCCGGACGAGCATTTCATGACTGCGTCGGTGACGGGCGAAAGCCTCTTCGAGACCCTCGGCAAAGATGGTCTTTAAGGCCTGGTACAGGGCATAGAGCATGTTGACCGGGGCGGTGTGGTGATAAACCCGGTTCTTCCCCCAGTAGTCGATGATCATGGAGATGTCCAGATACCAGTTGGGGACCTTGCGGCGGCGACCGTTCAGTTTGGCCGCCGCCCGCGGGGAAAAGGACAGAGGAGCGAGACCGGGGGGGCATGAGAGGCACTTTTGGGTCCCGCTGTACAAGGCGTCGATTCCCCATGCATCCATTCCGACCTCCATGCCGCCCAGGCTGGTTACGGCATCGACAAGGTAAAGGCAATCATCGCCCCGGGGGAGGGCGCCGATCTCCGCTACCGGATTGGCCACCCCGGTGGAAGTTTCCGCATGGACCACGGCGAGGAGCCGGTAATTTCCTTCCCGCAGTTTTTTGCCCACCATGGAGGGGTTCACAGGTGTTCCCCATTGGAACTCCATGACCTCGACCTCCGCGCCAAGGCGACTGGCGACCTCCCGCATCCGCATGCCGAACACCCCATTGATAAGTATAAGCACCCGGTCGCCCGGCTCCACGAGGTTGACAAAGCAGGCCTCCATGCCGGCGGAGCCGGTTCCCGACACGGGAACGGTAAGGTTGTTTGCCGTGTTCATGATCCGTTGCAACAGGATTTTCAGCTCATCCATGATCGTCAGGAAATACGGGTCCAGGTGTCCCAGCGTCGGGCGGGCCAGGGCACGGTAAACAGCGGGGGGGACACAGGATGGCCCCGGCCCCATCAATAGTATTTCTTCTATGTTATCGAGAAGATTCCTTTCCATAACCCTACCTCCTTGGCAAAATGATTTGTTTTTTACCGGCGATTATCGCCCTTAATTCCCGCGCATGGATCAACCCCTGCAGGGCCAGGATGATCAGACCGGCAAGGATGAGGAGCATGCCTATTCCTTCAAAGAGAGACGGCCTTTCCCCCAGTTCGATAGCGGCGGCGGTCATACCGATGATGGGAGTGGCCAGGGTGCCCATGCTGGCCATGCCGGCGGGCAGTGCCTTCAATAGGTAAAACCAGAGTATCAAGGCCAGGGCCTGGCTGATCACGGAACTGAAGGAGAGTCCGGCGATGAAGTAAGGCGTCCACTGGACCGGCGGTCCGGGGATCGTTATGGCCATGAGGATCAGGGGCAGGGAACCGAGAAGCATCTGCCATGCCGATAGGGATATCAGCTCCAGGGGGTATCTTTTCCACATGATTTTCGTCAGGACGGCACTGCCCGCCCAGGCGATACCAGACGATACGGCCAGAATGTTGCCCAGCATTCCGGAATGAAGGTTCCAGGGCTCAAGAATGACCATCAGACCGGCAAAGGCCAGGCTCACCGCCATCCACTGACTCCCGGCCAGACGCTCCGCAAGGAGGGGCCAGGCCAGGATCAGCACCCAGAAGGGCATGATATAGACAAGAATGGCGGTCTTCCCTACGGCGCCGTAATACAACGCCAGGGTTACGAGACCGATGCAGCCGGTGGTGGAAAGGAGGCCGAGGGCCAGGGTAAGAATAAATTCTTTAGGATACAGCGATTTGCCTTGGATAAACATGATGAGGAAGAGGCTTGCCGCGCCGATGGAAGTGCGCAGGGCGGCAAAATCGAAGGGAGAGGCGTAGTTCAGGCATTCCTTCATAACCACCCAGTTGTAGCCCCAGATTCCCGACAGGGCGACGACGGCCATAAGGGCGGTTTTGTTTACATTCTGGGGGGACGGTATCATGGGGAAGGATTTATGGGTACCACGTTTACCTCTCGAGGCGTCGAAAAGAAAACGAAAAAAAACGAGGTCCGCCTATGCCGTCCGGTTCCAAACTGGAGTCACGTTTCCATTTGGTTGGCCTTCTCTGGGTGGCGATCACCACTAAGACCCTGTCAGACTTATCGTGTTCGATTCCAGCAACGCAACTCGAAACGCACATCGCAGATGCCTCGTTTGTAAAAACTATAGCCGTTCCAGCTTGAATTGTCAAGGGATGCGTGGGATGAGCTGGCCGATAAGGCCTTGACAATTGCCGCCCAATCCATTAGCGTGACGCAAAATAACGACAATCGAGGAAAAAGGAATCATGATTGGCGTACTGATTACCACCCATGGCGAACTGGGACACGAATTGATTAAGGCGGCGGAACTGATAAAAGGCAGCCTGAAGGGGGTTGCCCACATCTCCGTCGATCAGACCAAGGGGATGGAGGAAATAAAAAAAGAGATCAGTACGGCCATCAAAAAACTTGACCAGGGAAAGGGCGTAATCATCCTGACGGACCTGTTCGGCGGCACGCCTTCCAATATCTCCCTTTCCTTTCTCAAAGAGGGAAAGGTCGAGGTCATTACCGGGGTCAACCTGCCCATGATGCTGAAGCTCTCCGATGGACGGAGCAACATGAATCTCCGGGAATTCGCAAATTTCATCAAGGAATATGGGATAAAGAATATTTATCTGGCGAGTGAGATCCTGAATAAAAAGATTGGCGCCTGAGTTTATGAATTGCGTCCTTGTGAGAGTGGACAACCGTCTCGTCCACGGACAGATCATCGAGGCCTGGGTGCCGTATTTAAAAATTGCGCAGATCATTGTCGTCGATGACGAGGTGGCGAGCGACTTTTTCCGTGAAACGGTAATCAAGATGGCGGTGCCCAGCGAAATGGTCGTGAAGATAAAAGGCGTCGAGGATTTCGTACGCGAAGCGCTCGGAGAGGCGCCGGGCGGGGCGCGATCGATCGTCCTCTTCTCCCGGATCTGGGATGCCCTGCGAGCATACGCGTTGGGCTTCGTCTTCGAAAAGATCAATATCGGCAATATTTACAATGATGATTGTCGTCAAAGGCTTTCGGCCTGCGTCCTACTGAACGATGAGGATCTGGACAGCATCCGGAGTCTGCTGCAGCGGGGCGTGAATATCGAGGTCCGGCGTGTGCCCAGAGAGCGACCCGTCAATATCGCGGAGGTCCTGAAAGAAATTTTATAAAAAAACGGAAGCCAATAAAATGCTCTTGGAAATGACAGCGGTTTCCATCCTGGGCGGTTTTTTATGTCTGGATCGGACCTGCCTGCAAATCATGGTTTCCCGCCCGGTGGTAGTCGCCCCGCTGTTTAGCTGGGCGCTGGGTGATGTACTGACCGGTCTCACCATCGGGGCTTTTTTGGAGCTCTTGTGGGTTGACAAGCAGCAAATAGGCATCTATGTGCCGCCGAACGACTCGCTGCTTGCAATTGTCATCGTAACCGCGCTCCTGCTGGCCTTTCCTCAACTTCCCGAACGTCGTCAGGAACTTACGGCATTCGCCTTCCTGGCATTGATACCGATGAGTTATTTGACAAAAAGAATGGACGCAGCCTTGATCCAGGCCAACGAAGCCCTATCGGACAATGCCCTGCGGGCGGCTTCCTTTGGAGACATCGAGACGATCGGTCGGGAGCATCGCCGGGCAATTTATCGGACCCTGACCAGTTATGTGATCTTCCTGTTCCTTGCCTCAGGTATCGGGATCCTGGCCCTCCGGGCAATTTTCCCGGTCTTGCCCGATAATATCCTCCGGGCTTTGAGACTCATGCATGGAATCATACCCGTGGTGCTCATCGCCGTATGCCTCAACAGCATCAATTTTCGCCGGGTGGTCCCGTTATTCTGTGCCGTCGCGCTAACGACGTTGATCATCATCGAACTTGTCAATGGATTTTGAGATCCGCATCCGTCCCATGGAAACGGGCGACATTGAAGAAATGGAGACAATGGAGCATGGCAGCTTTCCGGAGCCATATAACGCCGCGATTTGGAGGCAGGAGTGGCAGAACACCATTTCCCGGACCTTCGTGGCACTGCCCGGCAAGGATGGCGGCGGAAATCATCTGACTGGATATATAAACTTCTGGATCGTTATAGATGAAGCGCAACTTCACCGTCTGGCGGTTAAAGAAGACTGCCGACGCCGGGGCATCGCCGCCGGACTCATCCGGCACATGCTTCGCTATCTATCGGAGTGCTCCGTCTCTACGGTACAATTGGAGGTGCGGCAGTCAAATATGCCGGCCCTCCGGTTATATGATAAATTCGGATTTGTAACTTGGGGCCGAAGGCGCGGCTACTACCGGGAAACAGGAGAGGATGCGCTGTTGTTGACCGGCGCCGTAAAGGATATTCTGAATGTCGCCTACACGGAAAGCGGTGGCTGATACATGTACACGGCCTATGTGATCTTCAACCGCCGCCTCAACGACAGAGATTTTCATCTAACCCTGCGGCTGCCCAAAGAATTTGTCGAGCCGCGGCCCGGGCAGTTCGTGATGTTGAGAACGGCGGAGGCGGAAGGGCCGCTACTTTCCCGCCCCCTCAGCGTATATAATTTTACCCGCCTTCACGGCCATGTAGTCCTGGAGCTTCTCTGCCGGATCGTCGGAAGGGGCACCGCATTGTTTTCCCGGTGGCCATCGGGAAAGGATGTCCTTGTTCTCGGACCGCTGGGGAACGGTTTCCACATCGACGAAAAGAAGCGGAAACACATTCTGATTGCCGGAGGAATGGGCATCGCCCCGATCAGCTATCTGGCCGATTATCTCTTCAACCGGAGCTCCGGCGGCAACCGGTTGATCTTCTGCCTGGGGGCGAAAAACCGCGGGGAATTGATCGGCCTGGAACGCCTGGAAACGATCGGCGGCCAGTTCCATATATCCACGGATGATGGCAGTATGGGCACCTGCGGGACGGTGACGGAGCTGCTGCCGGAGATTGTCGGTCGCAATGAAGCCGACGCGGCGGTTCTTTACGCCTGCGGCCCTCCGGGCATGCTGAAATCGCTTGCCTCCTGCCTGCCCACGAAAGTTACCTGCCAAGTATCAGTCGAGGCCAGGATGGCCTGCGGGGTCGGCGCCTGTCTTGGTTGTGCCATATCGGTGCTGGCGCCTCGAAAGCGGATCGTAAAGAAGTCCGTATGCCGGGACGGACCGGTCTTCGATCTCCGGGAGATATGTTGGGAGGAACTCTGAATGTGCCTTCAAATCGCTTTAATAGGCGATATGGATAGACTTTTCTTTCAACACACCGATGATGAAAATGATTTGATGGAAATCCTACGAATTTATTTTCATGAAGACCATCACGTAAAGAATTCAGTGGACGGGCTTTGATGTTGAAGACAACGGTAAGCCAGGATCAAACGTCGGTTGTGGCGGCGGGTGGTAGAATGGATGTGGAAATCGGGTCACTGCGCCTCAAAAACCCCGTGATGACCGCATCGGGAACCTTCGGCTACGGTGAGGAATACGCCCCCTACGTAGATCTGAATTGCCTGGGGGCTATCGTCGTCAAGGGCCTGTCCTGGAAACCCCGATCCGGCAATCCTTCCCCGCGGATCATTGAGACCCCCGCCGGGATGCTCAATGCCATCGGCTTGCAGAATATCGGCGTAAAAAAATTCATCGCCAAGAAGCTGCCGTTCCTGAGAAATTATGATATCGCCGTCGTCGCCAATGTCTATGGAGAAACGGTGGATGAATATCTCCGGGTCAGCGAACTTTTAACCGCCGTGCCGGGAGTTCACGCCCTGGAGATCAATGTGTCCTGCCCAAATGTGAAAAAGGGAGGCGTCGCCTTCGGAACCGATCCGGATATGGTGGCCGAAGTGACCGGCCGGGTACGAGGCATCACCGGCCTGCCTTTGATTGTAAAGCTTACCCCCAACGTCACGGATATCACCGTTATGGCCGCGGCGGCTGAAGCCGCCGGGGCGGACGGCATTTCCCTCATCAACACCCTCACCGGGATGTCCGTGGATGTGAAAAGGCGCACCCCCCATCTGAAAAACGTCACCGGGGGCCTGTCCGGTCCGGCCATAAAACCGGTGGCCCTGAGAATGGTCTGGCAGGTGGCGCAGGCCGTTCAAATTCCGGTAATCGGCATCGGCGGCATCATGAACGCCGCCGATGCCCTTGAATTTATCATCGCCGGAGCCACCGCCATCCAGGTGGGGACGGCCAACTTCGTAAACCCGAAAGCCACACTGGAGATCCTGAGCGGTATCAGAGCTTATATGGACCGGCACAAATTTGAAAACATAAGGGATCTGGTGGGCGCTCTACATAATTGAAAGGAGGAAGTCTCCATGGGGGCAGCGGAAGTTATCGTCCCGGGGGTTTATCTGGTTGGAGGTCCCAATATCTCCCGGGCGGAAGACGCCACGGTCTTCGTTATTGACGGCGGCGAAGAGCTGGTGATGATCGATGCCGGCGCCGGTCGGAGCGCCCGGATCCTGGAAAGCAACATCCTCGATGCCGGTCTGGATCCCAGGAAGATAAGCCTGCTGATTCTTACCCACTGCCACATCGACCATATCGGCGCCGCCGCCTATTTCCAGCGGGAGTTTGCATGCCCTATCGCTATCCACGCCGACGATGCCGCGGCCGTCGAGACCGGGGATCCCATCATGACGGCGGCCAACTGGTACGAAACCGACTTTCCGCCTCTAACGGTGGACGAAAAATTGACCGGCGAAAAGGGGGTGTGCCGGTGCGGTCCCCATGAATTGCACTGGCTCCATACCCCCGGTCATACTCCCGGCTCCATTTGTCTATATTTGGATCTGAAAGGGAAACGTATCCTCTTCGGACAGGATATCCACGGACCTTTTCTGCCGACGTTTCGTTCCGATGTGGGGCGGTGGCGGGAATCCATGGAAAGGATTCTAAATCTCAATGCCGATATCCTCTGCGAAGGCCATTTCGGGATATTCCAGCCCCGGACCGCCGTGGAGAAATATATCCGCCGCTATCTACGCCAGTATTCCTGACTACGGGTCAGGGAAGACCCCATTGTTTAAAAGCACCGTGAGGGCTTTATCTTAGGAACCGTGGAAAAATGGTTCGCAAACAGCGAATCAAGTGTTTTTCGCCCTTTCATGAATGAGATTAACACCTTGTAATGAATAAGATTTATTTTTACCTACCGGGAAGCGGAAAAGATTTCTGAGCTGCGGCGAAGCCGTTTTTCAAAGGTCTGACCGTATAGACGATTTTAATCAGTGCGTTCAATAGCGATGACGCTTGGAGTTCCGTCCGGATCTTTAAGGATCCGTTCGTGGTTCGTGATTTTCAGCCTCTGGTTCGAGACTCAGATAGGCGTCCACCACCGCCTCGTCATAGAGGATCCCGCGGTTATTTTTGAGTTCCTCAAGGGCCTCTTCCCGGCCCACCGCGGGGCGATAGGGGCGATGGGAGGACATGGAATCCACCACATCGGCAACGGCTATGATCTTTGCCTCCAGGCATATCTCGTCACCCTTCAACCCCCGGGGATAACCGGATCCGTCGATCCGTTCATGATGTTGCACAATAACGGGGGCAATAGGGATGGGAAAGTCGATCTTGCTCAGAATCAATTCAGCCATTTCCGGATGCGCCTTGATGAGCGCCCATTCCATCTCATTGAGCTTGCTGGGTTTGCTTAGGATTTCTGCGGGGATGCTTATCTTGCCGATATCGTGGATCTCGGCGCTGATTCGCACCAGTTCCTTTTGTTCCTGGGTGAGGTTCATGGCCGTGGCGATAGCGTAGGCGATGTTGGCAACGGATTGCTGGTGCCCCGCCGTATAGGGATCCTTCATTTCGATGAGGTTCGAGATGGTGGCGATAATGCCCTTCATGAGTTCCCGGAGTTTTGCGACCGTGTCTTCCAGATCGATTTTATTGACCATGTAATCGTTGACGTTGTGGGTGATAACAATGGCATGGGTAATCTTATCATCATCCAAACCTCGGTAAGGATAGTAATTGACGTCATAGTAACGACTAACGCCGTCGTTGAAGGCGAATTTTTCCTGATAGTATATTTCCGCGCCCGTAAAACAGCGATCCAGATTCTTCACGATAAGTTCCGCGCTGCCGGGTCCCCATATCTCATGAACGCTCTTGCCGATTATCTCTTCCGGGTTCTTTTGGTGGGCATGGCAATATGAATGACTTACCGTTTCATATCGGTAGTCCCTGTTGATCAGGGTCATGAATTCCTTTGCGGTGTTGACAATGAAGGAATAACGGCGCCACTTCTCCTTGGCCTGTCGTAATGAATTTTCAATGGCCTTGCTCTTTTCGATTTCAGCGGCAAGAAATTCGCTTTTTTCCTTCAGTAGGGCGCGCTGATCCTCGGAGCGCCGGTAAAGCACAGCGCTCTTGATGGTCGATTTCACCGTATTGAGCATGATGCCCAGAGAATCCATATCTTCGGATCCGAAAGGTTTCTGGATCTTCCTGCGGACCAGGATCAGAATGGCCTTAATATCCTCCTCATCCACCACGGGCAGGGAGATCATGGAGAAGGTATGGGCGTCCTCCGGGGTAATGCTCGACTTCATTTCCAAAAGAGCCAGCCTGGCCCGGCATTCCATATCATACGATAATTCATGGTAATCCTCCCTGAGTTCACTGCCCGAGGCCGGCATGATGCGGAGCGGCTGGTCCTTCTCGAAATAATACACCGCCGTGGCCGTGGCCTTGGCAACCTCCAGGGCCTTGTCGGCAAGTGATTGCATGAGTCGGGACAGGTCGAGACGATGATCGGCCATTTCCGTCAGTTCCTTGATCGCCAGCAGATCGCCGGTCTTCTTGGTCAATTCCGACCCGACTTGCTGGAACTTGTCGAGGAGGGTCTGAAAGGAATGACTTATTTCCTTCAGATCCTCGCCGTCTTCCAAAGCCTCCCGATTGATGACCGATGCGTACCCCGTCGCCGCCTGCTCGGCATGTTGAGCGAATTTGAAGATACGGTCGAAAATCTGCCGCAGGGTGACGATCCCGGCCAAAACCACAAAGAGGATCAACAGGTAGGCTACGACATGTTCCGTGTCTTGAAAAGCATTCTTGATGTAAAGGATATAGGTGAGGAGGCAAAAGGGAAGGACAAAGACGAGCCCCTGTATGATGATTAGTTTGTACTGCAGCCCCTGGCTTTTAATACTGAGCCGGGAGAGGATGGGGATGGACATCGCGTTGCCTCCATGACGATAATGATATTATCTTTTTTGGTTCCTCGCTGTTTCATGTGGGTAGTCTGAATTCGAGTTTACCTCCGATGAGGTAGATCATGGTGGTCAGGTTTTTCACGGTACGGTATCCTCTGGCCCTGGCTTTGGCAGCTTGAATGAGGCTGTTAATCCCTTCGAGGATGCCGTTGTTGATCTTTGACGTAAACCATCTGAGAATGCCATCCCAGTGACGCTTCATGGTGTAGGCGGCCTCTTTCATGGGTTCCAGGCGGCTGTGGGTGGCCCAGAAGTACCACTTCTTCAAGTAGGCCTCTGCCGCTTGCAGTGGTTGGTTCCAGAACTCCTGGAAGTTCATCCGAATGTGGTAGGCGCGGGCCGTTTTGAGATTCAGCTTCTTCACTTGAAGAGCCTCCAGAGTTGCGACTTGATTCTCTTTGAGATTCGATGGATTTTTCAGCCAGAGATACCTGGTCTTTTTCAGCTCCGGGCGAACCTGTTGTTCCTGACGTCGCACCTCATCCACGGCCTCATTAAGGACTTTGAGAACGTGGAATTTATCGAAGGTCAGATGAGCTTCCGGGAAGTGTTTCCCCACGCCTTTGATGAAGGCCGGGGACATATCGCAACATACCTCCTGAATATGAGAGGGATCGCCGTGATGCTCTTCGAGATCCGTTTTGAACCGATCCAATGTCCTAGCATCCTTCCCCTCGGTAGCAAACAGTACCCTCGGCACCTCCAGGTCCACGAACAAGCTCACGTAACGGTGACCCCGTTTGCTGGAGGTCTCATCGACACCCACTTCCGTCACCTCAGAAAAATCGGCCTCCTGACGGGCTTCATGAACATAGTGATCCAGCACCCGCCAGAGCCGCGTGTCATGCTCGTTGACAATCCCGGCAATGGACTTTACCGGCATGGCCTTGGCCATCATCATCACCAATGCCTCAAACAACAACGTAAATCCACTCCCCGTTCGCGCCCAGGGAACATCCACCGTCTTGATCCCGCAATCCCCACAGCGCACACGGGGAACGCGAGCCGTCAAATACGCCTCGTGCTGAAAAAAGTTCAAATGCCGCCACGTCCGCCGCTCCGTATCGTAGGCACTGCACCCCTCTTTCCCACAACCGGGACAGACAAATGTGCCACCCCGAGAAAAATCAATCTCAATGTCCAGGCGACGCTTGTTCGGATCAAACTCGCACGACTCCACATGCCACGGCGAAGCCAAACCCAAAGCCAACTGAAAAAGATCCGTATCTCTCATGATGATCCGTATCAACCTCCTTCTGTCGATCCCGGATCTCTATCATGTCCAGAATGCCGTTACCCATACTTTTTAGCGAGGAGCCATGTTTAATATAATTTTGAACTTTGGTGGCTGTCGTAAAATACTGCCATATCCGAGAACATTTTTAAGTTCTTTATATTCAGAGTCAATGTGATAAAACAATTCATAGTCAAAATCGTGTTTGGTTTCATTTTGACAATCATTATAGAAATATTCGACAAATTGGTAATATTTTTCCATAAGTTCTGGAGAAGCAAATTTTTCATTAGCTTCAATAATATCGATTATGCGGCTGCAATCTCGACGATCAAGATTTATCCCCTCATCATAAGGTGGTGAGGGTGACATAATATTTATTAATGGTTTGTACAAATTATTTATTCTATCATTAGCTGCGCTACGTTCCAATTCTTTACGCTGTCTTCTGTCCTCCCTATCTAAGGATATCTTTGTTGAAAAAAGCTTACTAAAAGCAACTATTGTTCCCCCGATAATTGCTGAGGCTGCTGAAATAATCGCGATAGTTAAATTATCTGCCATTTTTTATCCATTGAACGGTCCGTCCGTTATTGAATAATGTTATCGTAAATCTAATTCATGCTTACCCACCCACATTGACAGATTCTGTGTATATGCTAAAATGATAATAGAATCAAATAAATAATTAACCTGAGCAAACAAAATCCGTGAGTTGTCTTGCTTACCGCTCAGGTTGTAAGAAACAATCACGGTTTTTGTTTAAAAATTTATGAAGAAAGAAAAATATTATCCCTCAAACAGAGAGCGGATGTTAGTTGAAAAGATTAAATACGGTGCTTTCACTGATTTTCAAGCCGTTTTCTCAGAATGTTCAAACCCTCACAGTGATTTCTGGGGAGTAGATCCAGAACGCGCGTGGAAATTATCTGGGAAATAAATACTTACCAATTTTTTCAGTGGTATCGGACAGTGAGCCGATTGATGGATGAGTTACAGCCAGTATACTGGTTATGCCAAATGTAACTGCAAGTCAAACCTTGCCCACTGAAAAAAATTGGTAAAGGAGAGGTGCCAGAGCCTGGTTTATTCCTGAGTTCCCGGAGGAATGTAACGATGGAAGGAGGTAAGTCCTTAAAAGTGTAGA
>Ga0209719_1000950_pt1 | contig 39403 bp, 39 predicted proteins | sample AD_JPNAS2_MetaG_FD_184421 | JGI IMG/M metagenome (GOLD analysis project Ga0209719, IMG submission 184421) | Active sludge microbial communities of municipal wastewater-treating anaerobic digesters from Japan - AD_JPNAS2_MetaG (SPAdes) (version 2) | ecosystem: Engineered > Bioreactor > Anaerobic...
CAAGGATGATGCAGACCAATGAGCAACTTCCCGAAACCTTCGAAAAATATTTCTGGGATTGTAATTTTAATGAATTATCACTCGATAAATATAAAAAATTTATAGTCGAACGAATACTTAATTATGGGGACATGGAAGCCGTAAGGTATATCCTGAAGAAAGTCAATAAAACGGAATTAAAAAATATTATTTTTAATAGTAAGAATTTAAATAACAAAACAAAAAATTTTTGGAAAATCATGCTAAATGAGTAATGATTTGAATCTAAACATATTACCATCATCTCAGCTCGATTTATTCGAATTGCTCTCGAATACAGACTTTATAAGCGATTTTTATCTTGCAGGCGGCACAGGATTGGCTTTACAAATAGAACATCGTCAATCAATAGATTTTGATTTTTTTATACCTTATGATTTCGATACGAGCCAGATTATTCAATCTATAATATCATTGGGTCATTTCGAATTGCAAAATGAAGAAAAAAATACCATCAATGGAATTTTGAATCATGTCCGCATATCTTTCTTGGGTTACAAGTATAACGTAATAAATCCATTCATCTATCATAGAAAAATAAAAATTGCCCATGAATTGGATATTGCTGCAATGAAACTGTCAGCTATTTCAGGCAGAGGGAATAAAAAAGATTTTATAGATTTATATTTTATCCTTAAAAAATATTCGTTAGATACTATTTTAAGATGCTATGAAACAAAATATGGGGAAAGTCTTTCTAATGAATATCATTTAATCAAATCACTCCTTTATTTTGAAGATGCCGAAGAACAGGCAATGCCCAAAATGATCGAAAAGATTGAATGGGAAAGAGTAAAAGCAGACATCGTCAAGAAAGTTAAAGAAAGCAGGCTGCTTTGATTGAAAAAACGAGATTGGTGGTTGAAGATTGGAGACTGAAAAGTAGAAAGTGGAAAGTGAAAAGTAGAAAGTAGAAAGTAGAAAGTGAAAAGTAGAAAGTGAAAAGTAGAAAGTGGAAAGTGAAAAGTAGAAAGTAGAAAGTGAAAAGTAGAAAGTGGAAAGTGGAAAGTAAAAAGTAAAAAGTAGAAAGTAGAAAGTCGAACTTTATGAACTTTCGAACTTTATGAACTTTATGAACTTTATAAACTTTATAAACTTTCAAACTTTACGAACTTTCAAACTTTCTACTCTCTATCACCCATCACCCATCACCCATCCCCTATGCTACTTTCCAACTTTATAAACTTTACGAACTTTCAAACTTTTTACTCCCCATCCCCCATCCCCCAATATAACTTCAGATGAAAATATTAATCACAGGTACCGCCGGATTCATTGGCTTTCACCTTGCCAAACGGCTGCTGGAAAGAGGCGATGAAGTGGTCGGCATCGACAACATCAACGATTACTACGACGTCAATCTCAAATATGCCCGCCTGGCCGAAACGGGAATTTCCCGCGAAGCCGAAAAATGGCACACGACTGTGCAAAGCACGAAATATCCGGGATATACCTTCGTACGGATGAATCTCGAAGACCGCGATGCATTGATGGCGCTTTTCGAAAAGGAAAAGTTCGATAACGTGTGCAACCTGGCTGCACAAGCGGGTGTGCGCTACAGTCTGGAAAACCCATACACCTATATCGAAAGTAATATTGTGGGATTCGTCAACATTCTCGAAGCCTGCCGTCATTACAATATCCGGCATCTGGTGTATGCCAGCTCCTCCAGCGTTTACGGCAACAACACCAAGATGCCCCTCAGCACCAGCGATAACGTCGATCATCCCATCAGTCTTTATGCCGCTACCAAAAAAAGCAACGAGCTCATGGCGTATACTTATAGCCATTTGTTCGGAATTCCTACCACTGGCCTCCGGTTTTTTACTGTTTATGGCCCATGGGGCCGTCCTGATATGGCACTATTCTTATTCACAAAAGCCATTATTAATGATGAGTCGGTTAAAATATTTAACTACGGCAATATGACTCGTGATTTCACTTATATAGACGATATAATAGAAGGAGTAGTGCGAGTGATAGATAAACCACCTTTAGCATCAGCACACACTAAACCAGATCCTTCATCAAGCAATATAGCCCCATACAAAATCTATAACATAGGAAATTCTAATCCTGTCAAACTAATGGATTATATAGAATATTTAGAAAAATTGCTAGGCAAAAAGGCAAATAAGGAATTTTTGCCCATACAACCTGGTGATGTACCTAATACTTATGCCGATGTGTCTGATTTAGTGAGAGATATTGGGTATAAACCCGCAACAAAAGTAGACGATGGTATGAGAGAATTTATTCAGTGGTACAAAGAGTTTTATGGAGTGAAAATCTAATTGTCCACAGATAGACACAAATTAACACAAATGATTAAGTGGTATTTGCGAAAATTTTTTTGCATTTGTGGAAAAAACGAAAGCATGCTACGTTTCCATTTTGCATTAAAATTAGTGAAAAAAAGAAATGAAATACATTGATTTTAAAAATAAATTTATCAATCTTGGTTGCTTTAATATCAATCAAATATATGCATTTGATCCTGATTTTAATAGAAATAATCTAACATATTGGCAGAAAAAAGGTTGGCTCATTTATCTGCGTAATGGTTTTTATGCTTTCCCTGAATTAAAACAAGAAATAAATTCTCAATATTTTTTAGCAAATAAAATATATAAGCCTTCTTATGTTAATTTGCAAGCGGCATTATCTTATTATGAAATCATCCCTGAGTCTGTTGTCCAAATCACAAATGTTACTACACTTAAGACTAAATCTTTTGAAAATGATTTTGGACAATTTTACTATAAAAGTATAAAATCATAAAAAATAAATGAACCTCACCCTCATCGCCGGAGCACGTCCAAATTTTATGAAGATTGCCCCTATTATTCATGCTATTCAAAAAGCACAACAGGGCGGCATAAACATCCATTATCGATTGGTGCATACAGGGCAACACTACGACGTGAATATGAGTGAGATGTTTTTCGAAGAACTTGATATCCCACGTCCGGATGTAAATTTAGGATGCGGCGGCGGCACTCAGGCAGAACAAACGGCAGCCATAATGATAGCTTTCGAAAAGGACCTGATGGCGAACCCGACAGATCTGGTTATTGTGGTAGGGGATGTAACTTCAACGATGGCTTGCAGCATCGTGGCAAAAAAAATGAATACGAAAGTTGCTCACGTGGAAGCAGGTATCAGAAGTTGGGATTTAACCATGCCGGAAGAAATAAACCGACAGATCACCGGCCGCATCGCTACCTACAACTTCGCTCCCACCCCACTCAGCAAACAAAACTTACTGGACGAGGGTGTCAACGAATCGTCAATTACCGTTACGGGCAATACAGTGATCGATGCCCTGAACATGGTGGTAAAAAAAATCAAGTCGAATCACAATTTGCAGAACGACATCAAGGATACTCTGCTGCAAAGCGGATTGCCCGAAAGAATGGTGCGCGCGTTCTTTCAACCACTAGTCACCAACCGCCGCCTCGTCCTTATCACCGGCCACAGGCGTGAGAACTTCGGCAATGGTTTTCTGCACATTTGCGAAGCCATCAAAACTCTTGCCGAAAAATATCCGGACGTGGATTTCGTGTATCCCATGCACCTCAACCCCAACGTCCGCAAACCCATCAAAGAAATATTCGGCGATTGGGTGTCCAACCGCCAATCCTCAAACTCCAACCTTTATTTCATCGAGCCGTTGGAATACCTTCCCTTTGTCTTCCTGATGGAACAAAGCACGTTGGTATTGACCGACAGCGGAGGCATTCAGGAAGAAGCACCGGGACTGGGCAAACCCGTGTTGGTGATGCGCAATACCACCGAACGTCCCGAAGCCGTAGAAGCCGGAACGGTAAAATTGGTAGGAACAAATTACGACCTCATCGTTTCGGAAGTTTCCAAACTCTTGGACGACCCGGCTTACTATAACGCTATGGCACAAGCAACCAACCCCTATGGCGACGGCCTTGCCAGCAAACGAATCATCGAATTCCTAAAATTATAAAAAACATTTCCTATGAAAGTCTTAATTCTTGCCGGAGGATTGGGGTCACGTTTATCCGAAGAGACAACCACCAAGCCAAAACCAATGGTGGAAATCGGAGGGAAACCCATCATTTGGCATATCATGAAGATATATTCGCATTACGGATTCAACGAATTTATTATTTTGTGCGGATATAAAGGTTATATGATAAAGGAATATTTCGCCAATTATTACCGACACATGGCGGATATGACCATCGATTTAGTTAATAATGTAACACAGTATCATTCCAACCATGCTGAACCATGGAAGGTTACGTTGCTGGATACCGGTGAAAATACCATGACAGGAGGCAGGATAAAACGAGCAGAACCCTATATCAAAAATGAAACTTTTATGTTGACGTATGGTGATGGCGTGTCCGATATCGATATTACCGAATTATTAGCTTTTCATAGAAGTCATAAAAAAAGCATCACGATGACCTCCGTACAACCGGAAGGCAAGTTTGGTGCATTGAATATCGATACAAATAATCAAAAAGTACTTGAATTTCGAGAAAAGCCAAAAGGAGACGGTGCCTGGATAAACGGCGGTTTTTTCGTATGTGAACCAAACGTGCTGGATTACATCGAGGGAGACAATACCATATTCGAAAAAGAACCTCTGGAAAATCTGGCAGAAGATGGAGAATTATACACTTACAAACATTCCGGTTTTTGGAAACCCATGGATACGCTCAGGGACAAAAATCAACTCGAAGAAATGATAGAACAGGGAACTGCTCCCTGGATAAAATGGTAACATGGCAGAGATGAACAAGAATTTGTTTGATGGAATCTATAGCGGTAAAAAAGTACTAATTACAGGACATACCGGATTTAAAGGATCCTGGTTGAGTCTCCTATTGCATAAATTAGGGGCCAATGTATATGGATATGCCTTAGAGCCACCTACTACTCCTTCCTTGTTTGAAGAAGCGAAGATTGGAGAATTGATTACATCATATATTGGTGATGTGCGTGATTTGGACCAGTTATCCCATGTATTTGACCAGGTAAAACCGGAAATTGTGATCCATATGGCAGCACAGCCATTGGTAAGAGATTCCTATAAAATCCCGGTAGAAACGTATGCTATCAACGTGATGGGTACCGTTAACGTGTTGGAAGCCTGTCGACGGACCAGCAGTGTAAAAGTGATTGTAAACGTAACCACAGACAAGTGTTACGAAAACAAAGAATGGCACTGGGGTTATCGGGAAAATGAACCTATGGGTGGATATGACCCTTACTCCAATAGCAAAGGTTGTTCTGAGTTGGTAACCTCATCCTACAGAAACTCATTTTTCAACCCTAAAGATTACAATGAGCATGGGGTAGCTATAGCATCCGCCAGAGCCGGAAATGTAATAGGTGGAGGTGATTGGGCAGGAGATCGCTTAATCCCGGATTTTATCCGTGCAATTTCACAAAACCGGAAAGTTGTTATCCGCAGTCCTTACGCCATCCGTCCCTGGCAACATGTTCTTGAGCCGTTAAACGGCTATCTGACTCTTGCTGCAAAATTATTTTCAGAGGGTCCTAAATACGATGGAGGATGGAATTTTGGTCCAGACGATAAAGATGCAAAAAACGTTGAATGGATTACCCGTACATTATGCAATTTATGGGGTAATGGAGCATCGTATGCTGTGGATACAAATCCTCAACCTCATGAAGCTAACTATTTAAAACTCGACTGTTCAAAAGCAAAAGCAGAGTTAGGTTGGGAACCAAGATGGAATATTCATAAAACACTTGAAAGTATCGTAGAATGGAATAAGGTATATCTGAGAGGAGAGAATGTCAGAAAAATCACCGAAAATCAAATAGAAGAATATTATTAATAAATCAGAAACTACATTTACTATATAATTATGGCAGATCACAAACAACTACGGAAAGAAATCTTAGAGAAAACCAAAGAATTTTATCATGCTCGATTTGGAGAGAATAATTATTCGCCGGGAAAATCCAGGGTAAACTACGCAGGACGAGTGTTTGATGAACAGGAGCTGATGAATGCCGTTGATGCATCTCTCGATTTCTGGTTAACAGAAGGACGCTATTCAGAACAGTTTTCCGAAAAAATAGCAGATTACCTGGGTGTTGACAATGTTTTACTGACCGCATCGGGATCATCTGCCAACTTATTGGCATTTGCGTCACTTACTTCTGAGAAACTGAGTGATAAACAACTCAAGCCGGGCGATGAAGTGATTTCAGTAGCTGCAGGATTTCCCTCAACCGTAACACCAATTATACAGTATGGTTTGGTTCCTGTGTTTGTGGATGTGGATCAGGAGACCTATAATATCAATATTGAGCAAGCCAAAAAGGCTATTACAGACAAAACCAGATGTATCTTTATAGCGCATACATTGGGAAATCCTTTCGACCTGGATGCAATTATGGAGATAGCGGAAGAACATAATCTTTGGGTGATCGAAGATAATTGTGATGCTTTTGGCAGTAAATATAAAGGTAAATATACTGGTACTTTCGGACATCTTTCAACTATTTCCTTTTACCCGGCACATCACATCACCACCGGTGAAGGAGGTGCGGTAATCACCAATGATGCACAATTGGCACGTATTGTCAGATCTTTCAGGGATTGGGGACGCGACTGCTACTGCATGGGAGGTGAAAATAACACCTGTGGAAAACGGTTCTCGCAGCAGTTTGGTAATCTGCCTTTTGGTTATGATCATAAATATGTATATTCAGAAATCGGATACAATCTGAAAATGACCGATATTCAGGCTGCCATTGGATCAGCCCAAATGGATAAACTTGAAATTTTTGGAGAGAAACGCAAAGAAAATTTCAGGAAACATTACCGTATATTTTCAAAATATCCACAGTTTTTCAGTTTGCCAAAGGCAACCGAAGGAGCTGATCCCTCTTGGTTTGCCTTTATTGTAACTGTAAAAGAAAGTGCACCTTTTAAACGTGACGAAATAACAAACTATTTAAATAGTAAACTCATAGAAACAAGGAACTTGTTTGCCGGTAATATGACCAAACAGCCGGCATTTGTCGATAAAAAATGGCGTATTGCCGATAATCTGGATGTGACAGATCGTATTATGAACAACACATTCTTTCTTGGAACTTATCCCGGATTGACCGATGAGATGTTTTCGTATATCGAAAAAACGGTTGATGAATTTGTTACTTCATTTTAAGCGAGCCCGACAATGATCGTAAAAAAATACAAAGCTACAGTTGAAAAAATTGAAAATGTAATTGAAGGAGTATATACCGTTACTTTCTCAAGTAATGGCAGAAAATTTCAATATTCTCCCGGACAATTTTTGCATATAGCTATTGATAGTGAATATGATGGGATTGGGCAATGGCCTGATTCCCGTTGTTTCAGTATGCAAACTTCACCCAACGAAGATAATATAAAAATCACGTATGCCATAAAAGGTGATTTTACCAAACGAATGAAAGAGGTTCTTAAACAAGGTGTGAAAGTGTGGTTAAAGTTACCTTATGGCGATCTGTTTACGCGACCTCATGATAAAAATCATACGGTTTTCATTTCCGGTGGTACAGGTATAACCCCATTCTTGTCTCTTTTTACAGATTCTTCTTTTGTTGATTATCAAGATCCTGTATTATATGCAGGATACCGGAATAAAAATTTCAATATTTACGAAAAAGAATTGGCAAAAGCATCTATTATCAATTCTATGTTTAAAATAAACAATGTATATGAAGACGAAGCGGGAATGCTGAATATTGAAAAGATCTACAAAGAAAATGGGAATGCGCATAGTTACTTTATTTCGGGTCCACCTGTTATGATAAAAACATTCAAAAATTTTCTCTCAGAGAGTGGCGTAGTAGCTGATAATATTTTAACCGATGATTGGGAATGAATATATACCAAAAACGCTTTAAATATTGCTAAGTTCAGATTAGAAGTGCAACTTTCTCATAAAGTTTTATAGAAGTTTTTTAAAACCATTTATAGCATACCAAAGGCAATTAAAAAATGAAAATTCTTATTACTGGTGCAACAGGTTTTATTGGCTCACATATTTGTAAAGAATTAATAAATAAAAATCATACAGTATATGCAATATGTAGGAATAGTTCAAATTTTGATAAATGTAGCTCTTTTATAGATAAAATAATCTGGGTAAATCAAGATAAAAATAATGATCTTAATGAACTAATAAAAATACCGAATATTGATGTTTTGATACATGCGGCATGGTCCGGTATAAACTCTAAAGATAGAAATAATTGGGATATTCAACTGGAGAATTTTAGATACTCGAAATCAATTATTGAATTGGCTATACAATTAAATATAAAAAAAATCATATGCCTTGGTTCTCAGTCTGAATATGGCATTTATAATTATAAAGTAACAGAAAATCATATTCCTTCTCCAATAGATGCTTATGGAAGTATCAAATTACTTACTTTACACTATCTTCAAAATGTAGCTGCTAAATATCATTTAACATGGTATTGGTTAAGAATATTTTCAATACTAGGAGAAAATGATAACCAAAATTGGTTATTACCCCAAGTCATTAAAAAATTAATAAACAATGAGGAAATAAAATTAACGAAAGGTGAACAATACTATGATTATTTATATATAGATGACTTCATAAAATGCCTCGATAAAATAGTTAACGACAAACTAAATAAATCCGGCATTTATAATGTGTGTTCAGGAAGACCTGTTAAAATAAAACAGCTTCTTTTAATTGTAGCTCAACAATTAGGAAGAACTCCTCAATTTCTGAAATTTGGAGCAATCCCATATCGTGAAAATCAAAATATGTTTATGGTTGGTTCTCCCGATAAATTTCAATCTACTTTTGGGAAATGCGAATTTGAACCAATAGAAGATTTTATAAAAAAAATAATATATTTTTATAAAACAACTTGATATCTATGAAGGTGACAGCATATATAGAAAAATTTCTAAAATCGAAGGGTATTGATACCATCTTTGTGCTTCAGGGAGGTATGATAACTCGAATCATTGATGAAATCCATCAACAAGGAAATATAAATATCGTAAGTGTTCATCATGAACAAGCTGCCGCAATGGCTGCCGATGCGTTTGCTCGGGTAAAAAATAAACCTGGTGTAGCCTTAGCAACCAGTGGCCCGGGGGCTACAAATCTTATTACGGGAATCGGAAATTGTTATTTTGATTCTGTTCCTGCCATTTTCATTACAGGACAAGTAAACTTGAATGAACAAAAGGGCAATAGGCCAATACGTCAACTCGGATTTCAGGAAACAGATATTGTTTCTATTGTACGACCCATCACTAAAGCAGCTTATGCCATAAAACGAGCCGAGGATATTCCTTATCTTATTGAAGAAGCGTATCGGATGGCTATGGAGGGAAGACCGGGTCCCGTTCTACTAGATATTCCCATGAATATACAATATGAAGAATGTACCGATTACAAAGAAATATCTGAAATTCCTCAAAATTTTAACGATGATTCAAAAGAAAGGGAAAGGTTTATAGAACAATTTATAGAAGCCTTCAAAACCAGCAAAAAACCATTATTATTATTAGGAAGAGGAATCCGAGTTTCTAACGCTATAAAAGAAACACGACAACTCATCAGTAAACTGAATATTCCGACAGTTATGTCTCTCAATGGCCTTGATGTTATTCCCTATCATGACCCCAATAGAATAGGTTTTATAGGAGTGTATGGCAATAGATGGGCTAATTATGCATTAGGCTCTTGTGATCTGCTACTTGTACTTGGCAGCAGACTCGATTTACGGCAAACAGGGGCAGACACTTTTACATTTAGCAAGGGAAAAACCATTTTTCATGTCGATATTGAAGAGGGAGAACTTAATAATCGTGTTCCTTCCTGTATTACATATAAATCAAACGTATCACCATTCATAAAAGCACTTTTGAAGACTGACCTGCCCGTTCTACAGCATAAACAATGGTTTAAAGAAATAGAAGAACAGAAACAAAGAAGAAATGATGTGATGGAAATTCATGATGTGGATGGAATTAATCCTAATAAATTTATACATCTCCTTTCACAATATTCAAATAAAGCCAAAGCCTTTTCAACGGATGTGGGAAACAATCAGATGTGGGCTGCACAATCGATTGAATTAAATAGCGAACAACTCTTTCTTACCTCCGGAGGAATGGGCGCAATGGGATATTCATTACCGGCAGCCATCGGTAGTTGTTTTGCCTTGAAAAAACAGCCCATTGTAGCTATTGCAGGTGACGGAGGATTTCAAATAAATATTCAAGAATTACAGACGATTAAAAGAAATGAACTGCCCATAAAAATGGTTATCCTGAACAACCACAGTTTGGGTATGATCCGACAATTTCAGGATAGTTATTTGGAAAGTATTTATGCAGCTACAGTATGGGGTTATTCAGCTCCAGATTTTGTAGCAGTAGCTAAGGCTTATGGAATAGATGGTGAGAAAATAGAAGGTGAAAGTGAAGATGAAATTATCAATGCTCTTATACGAATGTGGAAAAATCCTGCCACTCCTTATCTTTTAGATGTTTCCATAGATTTTCACACAAATGTATATCCGAAAATGCTTTTTGGTAATCCATTGACTGAAATGGAACCGAATATTGATTAAATATGTTGCAAAAAGGGCTAAGTATTATTATTCCTACATTTAATAGGAAAGACCAGTTAGAAAATCAGTTAAAATTGATTTTTAAGTCTAGAATAGATTTGATCGAAGAAATAGTTATTATTGATAACCACAGTGATTACAATATTAGTGAACTCGTAGCATCTTTTAATTCTGATAAAATTCGATTAATTGTTCAACCATTTAATATAAAGGTTCATAATAATATTGCATTTTCATTTTTTCATGCTCAAACCGAGTGGTTTTGGTTACTATCTGATGATGATAAAATTGAAGAAGATGCAATTGAAAAAATCATAGATGAAATTGAAAGAGTACCATCAAACGTAGCAATGATTAAGTTCGCTCGCACAAACTCTCCACAGAATAATTATATCGCAAATAATCTTAAGAACTTTATTGATTATTATTATAATGAAAAGGTGATAAGAAAAGGTGATTTGGTTTTCATATCTACTAATATTTATAATATCGCTAGATTAAAAAAATATTTGGGATATGCATTTGAATATGCCTACACTTATGTACCACAAATTATTCCTATAATAAAGGGACTAGAAGAAGAAAACATATCAATCAAATTTTCAAACAAAAATATAGTTAAATATTTATCTCCAAGAGAAGGCAATTATTCTTTTGCAGTGGTTGGAAAGGGACTATCAACACTTTCACACATACAATTGAGTTTATCAGATGATTATTGGCGTAAATTCTTAAATGTGACTATGTCAATAAGTTATCGTTTAATGATTAGTTGGTCTCTAAAATTTGAGAGTGTTAATGAGATAAAAATTATTTATAATAATATTTATAGATATTACATACCTTTAAGAGGTAAATTGATAGTTAAAATGTTAATTTTTATGATGTCTAATCGAGTAACTAAAAATATACTTTTATATACATATAATAGACTAAAGAACAGGAGATTAACAATACATTAATAACAAATAAGATAAATTAAGAGTAATTACTTTGATATATTTCTCAAAAATTCTTAAGAGAATTAATAGCGGTAGTGATCGTTCAATTGTTGTTAAGAGGAACATTGTAGTATCATTTATTATTAAGGGGTTAAGTTTGTTAACTACGTTGACACTTGTACCTTTAACATTAAATATACTTGATAATGAGAAGTACGGCATATGGATCACAATATATTCTATTGTGAACTGGTTTAATATAATGGATATTGGATTAGGTAATGGATTCAGGAACAAATTTGCTGAAGCGGTAGCATTGAATAATATCTCTAAGGCTAAACAATATGTATCGACACTATATACGTCAACATTCTTAATTTCTTTTGGATGTTTGCTAATATATTCAATAATTCATTTCTTTTTAAATTGGGACAAAATATTAAATATTCCCAACAATTTCGATGAAAATATATCCGGAATAGTTTTTCTGATTTTTGGTCTCTTTTCATTCCAATTTGTTTTCAAAAATATAACTACTATATTACTTTCATTACAAAAAACTGCATTGAGTAATGCTATTGTTTTCATTAGTCAGGCAGTCTCACTTATACTGATCTTATTTTTCGGAAAAATGGGATTTGCAAATTTGAAAACTATCTCGATGACATTTATGTTATCGCCAATATTAGTGAATGGGATTGCTTCTTTTTTCTTGTTTCGGACACAATTACGCATATATTTACCTGATAAAATTGAAATAGACAGACATAGTATTTCAAATATGATGAATTTGGGAATCAAATTCTTTTTCATTCAAATTACTACTATAGTGATGTTCTCAGCCGGCAATATAATTATCACACAACTTTATGGGCCAGCAGAAGTTACACCATACAATATAACGAATCAACTTTTCTATGCAGGGATGGGTATTTTTTCAATAATTACAGCCCCTTTTTGGTCTGCATATACTGAGGCAATAACTAAAAAAGATTTCACTTGGATTAAAAACTCCATTAATAGACTCAATAAAATTTGGATGTTATTTGTTGTTACAATAATAATTATACTTTTATTCTCCCCTATTATTTTTAAACTTTGGGTTGGAGATACTGTTCAAATACCATTCAGCCTTTCAATATCTTTTGCTTTATATGTTGCAATATTATCATGGACAAGTATTTATGCTCAATTTTTGAATGGAACGGGGAAAATTCGGATTCAATTGTATGTAGCAATTATACAATTTATTACAAATATACCTCTTGCTATCTTTCTTGCTAAAATTTTAGGTTTGGGGCCAGTAGGTGTCATTATGGCGACAAATATTAATCTTTTATTATCGGCTGTAATATTACCATTGCAAACCAAGAAAATTTCCAATCAAAAAGCTTATGGTATTTGGAATAAATGAATGTCAATATTTCGTTTGATTTATATTTCTAGACCAAAGATAAAATCATATCACAATTTACAAATAAAATACTCCTGATTACTGGTGGTACCGGTTCATTCGGTAATGCCGTATTGAAACGCTTTCTGTATACAGATATTAAGGAGATACGTATTTTCAGTAGAGACGAAAAAAAGCAGGATGATATGCGTCATCGGTTGCAGAACGAGAAAGTGAAGTTCTACATTGGAGATGTAAGGGATAAGCGGTCGGTTGATACAGTTATGCGGGGTGTGGATTATGTGTTTCATGCAGCTGCATTGAAACAGGTACCTTCTTGTGAGTTTTTTCCAATGCAGGCGGTGCGTACTAATGTAATTGGTACAGAGAATGTGCTTGACTCTGCTGTAGAACATGGTGTGAAAAATATGGTAGTACTCAGTACCGATAAAGCTGCCTATCCCATAAATGCGATGGGGATCAGTAAGGCTATGATGGAAAAGGTGGCGATAGCCAAAGCTCGTTCATTAGGAAATGATTCGACTACTACCATTTGCTGTACCCGGTATGGGAATGTGATGGCAAGCCGTGGTTCTGTTATCCCGCTTTGGGTGGAACAGATTAAATCTGGAAAGCCTATTACGATAACAGATCCCACAATGACTCGTTATATGATGACATTGGATGATGCAGTTGATTTGGTACTCTATACTTTTGAGCATGGTAACAACGGTGATCTCTTTGTTCAGAAAGCACCTGCTGCCACATTATCCGTGCTTGCAGAGTCGTTGAAAGAGTTATATAAAGCAGATACGGAGGTAAAGGTAATTGGTACCCGTCACGGTGAGAAGTTGTATGAAACATTGGTTACCCGTGAAGAGATGTTCCGCTCTGAAGATATGGAAAATTATTTCCGGATTCCTGCCTATGCACGCGACTTGAACTACGACAAGTTTTTTGTAGAAGGTCAGGTGGATATATCGAAGGTAGAGGATTACAATTCCCACAACACGCATCGCCTGAACAAGGAGGAGATGAAGCAACTGCTGATGCAACTTCCAGAGGTAAGAGAAGATGTATTAAAAGGGTTGCAATGAATATACTGATTACCGGTGCGAAGGGGTTTATCGGGAAAAACCTGATAGCCGAACTGAATAATATCAAAGAGGGAAAGATGATGGGTTACAACCTGACATCTGACTTGAACCTGTTTGCTTATGATATTGATTCCGATCCCGCGTTGTTGGATAGTTATTGCAAGGAGGCGGATTTCGTATTCCATCTGGCGGGAGTGAACAGACCCAAAGAGCAGTCGGAGTTTATGAAGGGGAACTTTGGTTTTACCTCGGGGTTGCTGGATACTTTAAAAAAACATGGCAACAACTGCCCCGTGATGTTGTCCTCTTCTATTCAGGCGGAACTGGATAATCCGTATGGTGCTTCGAAGAAAGCAGGGGAGGATTTATTGTTTGAATATGGTCGTGAGACAGGTGCAGCGGTATTGATCTACCGTTTTCCGAATGTGTTTGGCAAGTGGTGCCGACCTAACTACAACAGCGCGGTGGCTACCTTCTGCCACAACATCGCGCATGATTTACCCATTCAGGTGAATGACCGGAGCGTGATGATGACACTGGTCTATATCGATGATTTGATGAAAGAGCTGATTGCTTCTTTAGAGGGTCATCCCAATAAAAAAGGTGATTTTTGCAAGGTACCTAACGATCATCGCATCACACTGGGTGAGATTGTCGATCTGATCTATTCCTTTAAAGAGAGCAGGTCAAAACCCCGGATTTTCTACTTTTGAACTGTCCGAAAAATGGGAGTAGGTCAGAAGCATCTGTAATGATGGTGGAACTGAACCCTGAACGTGTAATGCAGGGACTCGTGCAATTGCGGTCTCAATCGTTAGGAGAGGAACGCAATTTCAGACCGGTAGCTGACTATAGCATGCCCAACGTTAGTGAGAAAGTGGTACGCATCATTATCTCGTATACAGATTACATTAAAAGAGTTGTGTGGAGTGAATAATTATACTAATGGGAACCAATTCAAATAGTAGAAGAATAATAATAAGCACAGATCAATGAAAATTTTATTAATTACATCTGGAGCTAATAATGACAAATGCTCATCTTGGCTCGTTTTTTCCAATTTTGTTAAATTAATGCGAACAGAATTTAATGCTGATATTAAAATTATATGTCTTTCTCCAAAATTTTTCAATACAAAGAGTGAGTTAGGAGAAACAAATTACAGCTTATTTCTCATCAACGGGTTATTAGCTGTGGTATTTAATCGTATCAACAAAAATTACTTATGGATTATTTCAAATTTTTATACTAGAATTTATTCCCATAAGATTTATCGTTACATTAAAAAAAACAAAATCAATAAGTTATGGATTAAAGCAGATCTAATTCCAATGATGTTTCTTGATCAAATACTAAAAAAGAAATATATTCCATACCACATAAGTGTTTTTGATGATCCTTTTTTTTACCAAGGTTATTTACCTTTTATCGATAAAGTAAATTTAAAATTTAAAAAACTTTTTACTGATGCGGCTTCAATTGATACACCAACTTCTTTTTTATATAATTACTATAAAAATAACAATATAATTAATAATAATACAATAGTATCTGAGTCATTTGTAGGTGTTTTTAAAAATAGTTTGAAATCACCAAAAATAAACAATAAAGTAAGAAAAATTGCTTTAACTGGTTCAATTTATGGCATCGATGCTATGATTGCTTTTATATCAGCTGTGAGCGAAATTTTGATTAAAGAAAAAATTGAATTTCACCTAATAACTAATACTTATGGTGTTTACATAAAATATTTGCAATTAAAATATAAGAATATTTTTGAGTATGTAAAAATTATGCCTTTTATTCCAGAACATAAATTAATTAATGAATTACAGAATTACGATTTACTTTATTTACCCATGAAGTTCGATGAAAAATATATTTTTCAAACAAATTCTTCATTTCCTAGTAAAACCCATAATTATTTAGCTTCACAAATCCCTATAATAGTACATGCTCCGAAAAATTCCTCTCTTTATGATTTTTTTGAAAGCAATAATTTAGGTATTATTTTTGATAATTTGGATAAATATGATATCACTTCTAGATTTATAAAGTTACTTGATAAAAATACAAGATTAGATCTTTCAAATAAAATAAGATTATTTAATGAAACAAGTGTGAGTAACTATCATGTAAAGAAATTATACAACATAATCAATTCATAGTTCAGTATATCACTTCTGTATCACTTCTGTTTATTTAAAAAGTCAATGATGTAATGGTCTAAAAATTTTGGACAGTAATTAATAAACAATTAAATTTCTGTCATTATGAAAAGATCACGTCGCAAATTCACAGCCGAATTCTGTACTAGCCCCCTAAAAGACTGGACTAAATTTTAAAAATAATTTAGTAATAGTTAATTTAGCAACCATGAAAGGAGAGAAACGAACATTTAGTCCTGAGGATAGATTATCCATTTTGCAGGAAGCAACGAGAGAGGGTCAAACGCAGACCTGCCGAAAGTATAACATTGCACCATCATTATTTGCCCTTTGGAAGAAAAAATATCTTTCACAAGGTGTTGCAGGACTAAAGCCTGCATATAAGCGAGTAGATCCGTTAATAAGGGATTTGGAAGAGGAAAATGAGCGATTAAAGAAGATAATAGCTCGACAGGCGTTAGAACTTGAAGTAAAGACAGAACTTTTAAAAAAAACATCATTTCAAACCCTCAGAAGAAAATGATAGTTTCTAACTATAAGGAATTTGCGCCTGTAAACCATCTTTTAACATGGGTTGATATTCCAAAAAGCAGCTTTTATTATAAAGCTACTGAAGGGAAGAGGGGCGCCAAACCAAGTATCTCTACGACAAAGCAAGACGGCTCTGTTGTTAATAATCTTGTGGTTATAGAAGATATAAAAGAGATACTTTCGCAGGAGTTCTGTTGTTATGGTTATCATAATGTTACAGATGTTAAACAGTTTTTAAGAGCTGCCGAAGCCAACCAAGAATTTACTCATGTGGCTACTCCGGACGAAAACAGTTATATCGAGGCTTTTCATAGCATTGTTCAAAGAGAAGTTATAGATCGCTTTGAATTTCAGAGTTTTTATGAAGCCAAATCCACGCTAGAAGCACATAGAAGATGGTATAATAATAGAAGAAAGCACAAAAGACTGGGGATGATTCCTGCCAAAAAGTGGTCACAATATTTTGGCGGGGCATTGATTTTTAATTCTATTGAATTTTCTGGTAATGCGGAAAAATATCAGTATGATGAAATTCCGAAACCAAAATCTTATATTTGTTTATCAACTCAAACTTGCAATGAAGAAAATTATAAATCCATTTCAAGTTTTTAGTCCAATTAATAGGGGGCTTGTACATTTTTATGAAATCGACAATAAGCCTGTATTTGGCAAAATGACTTTTACACCTGGCCATAACGAGGCTGGAAATCCAGCCTTTTTAAAAATCATGGGAGATTTGGTTGACATTTCAAATATCAAAAGTTAAAAATGTTTGATACATACAGACTTATACTGATAGTTATTGTTACCCTAATACCATTTTTTTGGGTATTTAAATTGAAGGATTTCAATTCAAGACTTTTTTTCAGTTTATTTTTATTGGCATTCTTCACATATTCTGGATTAGGAGGAAGTCTTAAGGATATTGACAAACATTATTTTATTTATTACGTAATATATACAATTTTTATAAGTATAGGATTATATATAGGGAAAGGGAGCAATAGGTTAAAAGGAGATAATAGGATTTCTGATAATAAGCTGACAAAACTGATTGATAGGTATGGAACAACCATCATTCTGTTTTTTTTTATTTTAAAATTATCGACTCTTATCTATCCTCAGTTCTTACTTCATAGATTAATTGCGCCGCCGGCTCCTGATTTATCGAGTTTCTTTGCAGAGAGATTTGAAACACAAGAATCTACTTTTTTAGAATCTATCATATATTATTTAACGAGTCTACTTTCCCCTTTCTTTTTTCTTTCTTTATACAAATTCAGATTAAAGCCATGGAAATTAATATTACTTCTAATCATTATACCATATATTGATTATTGTAAAATCGGTTATATGGGAAGAGCGAGTATGCTTCAATATCTTTTTATAATCGTTGTTAGCTTGTATATGTTTATGCCTTCCCTTAGAAAACTGATTATTCTTTTCCTTGTACTCTTTTTGCCTACCTTGATTATTTTTATGGTAAATTATACCCAAATAAGAATTGGTGGTACTGCCAGTGCTGAAAATGCTTTTAAAGCACTTGAAGTATTAATTTATTCTGAATCCAACTTTCCGCTTTGGTTTTCTACAATCTATCATGAGCCTTTTGATCCTAGTAATCTTATTGCATATGTAAAATGGTTATTAACTCTTCCAATTCCAGGTTTTTTAAAAAGTGGCATTGATTTAAAAGCTAATGAAATTGCAGGATTACTTTTAGGTATTGAACCTGGAGAGCATGGTTTTTATATCGTATTGCCTGGACTTGTAGGTGAAAGTGTATTTTACTTTGGAAAATATTTTTTCTGGATACATAGCTTATTGGTAGGTTTGTTGGTTGGTTACACTTTTAGACTATTAAATAAACATCATCAAATGAATATATTGCTGTTTTATTCAACTATTGTCTTAACTTATTTCATTAATAGAGGTGGAACAGGTGCAGGGTTTCCTCTTATTCTTAAAGTTTTACTAGTTTTTTATATTATTATATACTTCTATTCAAGATACAGACTTAAATATGAGAGATAAAATGTGTAAGAATGATTTCATATTAATGGTTGTATATAACGCTATTCAATATGATTCTCGAGTAATCAGAGCTGCTGAAGCAATTAAGAATATTGGGGAAAATGTATGTGTTATATCATGTAATAGTGACGAGTCTTACTTAAATAAGAATTTTAAATCGATATCATTCAATTCAAAATTAAAAGGAGCATTATTGTTGTTTTCTTTTTGGTGTTTTGTTGTAAATTATAGTGTAAAGAATCGACACAATATAAAACTTATTTATCTTCATGATTATTATTTAAGTGGAATTGGCTATTTGATAAGTAAATTAATCGGAGTAAAATGGGTGTATGATGCACATGAATTATTAATTGAAAGAAAAAGAACTAAGTATAATTGCCGGAAAACATTCTTTTTACTTTTAGAAAAATTCAGTATTAGGCATGCAGATCTTGTAGTTGCTGCTAATGAAGAAAGAGAAAGAATTATAAAATACGTCTATAAGCTAAAGAATACGATATTCGTATTAAATATTTCTCCTAACACAATATTAATTAATAATGATCATGTTTCTGAGAAAGAAGATTTTATCGTTTATCAGGGCTATTTGTCAAAAGATAGAGATTTTGGGGATTATATATCGTTACTAAAAAATCTTCCATTAAATATTAAACTTAAAATTATTGGAGGTGGCCCAGATTTGGAATATTTTAAAAATTTAGTTGTTAAATTAAACTTAAATGAAAGAGTCATTTTTGCAGGTATGATTCCATACTCACAATTAATAAACGAAAACAAGAATTGTAAAGTGGGAATAGTATCATATTCTTTAGACGGATTAAATAACTATTATTGCTCTCCGAATAAGATTTTTGAATATGCACAATTGAAATTGCCAATGATATTCTCACCTCAACCGTTCTTACAGAAAATCTCTTCCGAATATAGAATAGGTGTTGTATTAACTAAAAATATGAGTTCTAAAGAAAAAGCGAATCTAATAATCGATCTTTTTAATAATCTGAGTTTCTACCAGGAAAATATGAGAAAATTTCTTTCAGACTATTCTCATGAGAATGAAATGAATAAACTAAAGTTGTCTGTTCAAAAATTATTGTAGAAAACTAATAGTGACCTGTTCCCAAAAATCCGGACATTTAAAATTAGAGTTTTCGGGCATAATTAATAACTTTAAAAATGTAATTATTGCCTATGAAACGCTCAAAATTTACGGAATCACAGATTTCATTTGCTCTTCAGCAAGCTGAGACAGGGGTTAAAGTTGAAGAGGTCTGTCGTAAGATGGGTATAAGTGATGCCACTTTTTACCTGTGGAAGAAAAAATATGGAGGTTTTGGTGTTTGTGAGATGAGACGTCTAAAGCAACTTGAAGAAGAAAACAGTAAGTTAAAGCAGATAGTTGCTGATTTATCTCTTGACAAGCAGATGCTACAAGATGTATTAAAAAAAAAGCTTTGAGGCCGGCACAAAAGAGAAATGCAGCCGAGGAGTTAATACAAGATTACAGAGCATCAGTAGTGAGAGTTTGTAAATTAATAATGCTTCATCGGTCATTATGGTACTATAAATCATCCAGGAGAGATGATACTGTGATTAGAATGAGGATGCGGGAAATTGCAATGACACGGGTTAGGTATGGATGCCGTAGGATTGGTATTTTATTACGCAGAGAAGGCTGGCGTGATAATCATAAAAGGATACACAGACTATATTGTTTGGAAGGACTTAATTTGAGAACTAAAAGAAACAAACATAGCAGAGCAGGAGCTCACAGAATGGAAAGGACGGATTTAACAGCTATTAACCAATCTTGGAGTATGGATTTTGTTTCTGATCAATTATTTGACGGAAAAAGATTCAGAGCATTGACTGTTGTTGATAATTTCAGCAGGAAATGCCTTGCCATTGAAGTTGGTCAGTCATTGAAAGGAGTTGATGTGGTTAACACTTTAAACAGAATAAAAGAAGAGACAGGAAGTATTCCACAAAGGATTCAAGTAGATAATGGGCCTGAGTTTGTATCGAAAGAATTGGACAGATGGGCTTACGAAAACAGTGTAATACTTGACTTTTCAAGACCAGGCAGGCCAACTGACAATCCTTTTATTGAATCATTCAACGGAAGTTTCAGAGATGAGTGTTTAAATACAAATTGGTTCTTATCTTTGTCTGATGCGAGGGCTAAAATAGAGTCCTTTCGTAGAGATTATAACACATACCGCCCACATAGCTCTTTGCAAGGAATGACACCCGAAGAAGCAGAAATTGAATATGTCAGAAACCCCGAATTTTCTACTTTTGAACTGTCCGAAAAATGGGAGTAGGGCAAAACCCCGGATTTTCTACTTTTGAACTGTCCGAAAAATGGGAGTAGGTCAAAACCCCGGATTTTCTACTTTTGAACTGTCCGAAAAATGGGAGTAGGTCAAGAAACTAACTTAAATTAGAAAATAACTGTCTAAGAAAGGGGAGAAGTTAAGTATTATGAAAATACTAAGGATTGGAACAGAAGTTAATAGAAGTTCAATTGGACGAACAATGGAACAGTTGGGAATATTAGTTCAAAGGGAAGGTTGGGAATCAATTATTGCTTATGGTAGAGCTGCAAATGAAAGCTCTTCAAAGATTATTAAGATTGGAGACAATCTCTCTGTTTATAATCATGTTTTGCAAACAAGATTATTTGACAGACATGGACTTGCCTCTTACTATGCCACTAAATCCTTTTTAAAAAAACTGGATAATATAAGACCTGACTTGGTGCATTTACACGATATTCATGGTTATTACATTAACATCAATCTTTTATTTCAGTATTTGTCAAAAAAAAATATCCCGGTAGTGTGGACTTTCCATGACTGTTGGGCATATACCGGACATTGTGCATACTATACAGAAGCGGGATGTGAAAAATGGCTAACACATTGTGAATCATGCCCATTAAAGAAGTCTTATCCAAGTAGCATATTAATAGATAGATCATATAAAAATTTTGAAAGTAAGAGAAAATTATTTACTTCACTTAAAAATTTAACAATTGTTTCAGTGTCTGATTGGCTTAAATCAGAAATAGATAAATCATTTATGAATAATTATCCTATTACTACAATACACAATGGCATTGATGTTAACCAATTTAGACCATGTGGTGATACCAGTGATGTGGCTGCTAAATATTCAATTCCGGATGATAAAATTATCTTATTAGCGTGTGCAACTGCTTGGTCAGAAAATAAAGGATTTAGTGATTATATTGCCTTGAGCAGAATAATAAAAAAGAATTATATTATAGTACTAGTCGGTCTTCCACAGAAAATGATAAAACAACTTCCCAGTAATGTAATAGGTATTCCCAGAACAGATAGCGTAGACGAACTTGCAAAATTATATTCATTGGCGTCGATTGTACTTAACCTATCGAAGGAAGAAACTTTTGGAAAAACAACAGTTGAGGGTTTAGCATGCGGTACTCCTGGAATAGTATATGATGTTACGGCAAGTCCAGAATTGATAGATGTAGAAACAGGTTTTGTAATACAAAAAGGTGATCTTCAAAATGTATGCGAAGCTGTCTATGAGTTAGAAAGCAGAGATATTGCAGATTTACAGATTAAATGCAGAAATAGAGCATTAACTTTATTCAATCAAGAAACGAACTACAAAAAATATATTGATTTATATAAATCAATATTAATGTCACATTAATTTTGGTAATAGATATCAAAATAATTCTTTTGTTAATAATTACTATAAATAAAAAATATGACTAATTATCAAATTTGTGCCAACTGCGTAATGGATACATCTGATCCGAATATAAAATTTGATGAAAACGGGGTATGTGAAAGATGTAATCAATTTTATCGAGATATTCTTCCATTATGGAATTACGGTAAAGGAAAAGAAAAAGAATTAAACGAAATCATATCCAAAATAAAACAGGAAGGGAAGAATAAAAAATACGATTGCCTGTTGGGACTTAGCGGTGGATTTGACAGTTCTTACATGCTTCATTTTGCCATCAAAGAATTGGGGTTGCGACCACTTGTTTTTCATATTGATGCAGGATGGGATACTTCTTTTGCAGTGAATAATATAAAAAAAATGGTGACGAAATTGGGCGTTGTTCTTAAAATCGAAAAAATCAATTGGAATGAGATAAGAGATATGCAGCTTGCTTTTTTTAAATCGGGAGTGCCTCATCTGGATATACCGCAAGATCATGCCTTTGTTGCGGCATTAGATAATTATGCCGAAAAATACAATATCAACTATATTCTTAACGGAGGAAATATCTCAACTGAAGTGGTTGTCAATCCGAATGCTTGGGGTTATTGGGGAACAGATATGCGACATATTAAGGATATACTTAGTCAATTCGGAACTGTGCCAATGGAGACTTATCCTTTTACAAATATCTTTAAACGTAAAATTTTCATGCCTTACATTAAAAGGATAAAAGTGGTTAAATTATTAAATTATATTCCCTATGTAAAAAAAGAAGCGGAAGAATTACTGAAAAAAGAATACGGGTGGGAACCATATCCTCAAAAACATTTTGAATCTATCATGACAAAATTTCTTGAAGGATATTGGTTGCCTGAAAGGTTTGGATATGATATAAGAAAAGCACAGTTTTCAAGTCTGATATTAACGGGACAGATGACACGGGAAGAAGCTCTGAAACTACTGGAAAATAAACCGCTATCGGATAAAGAAGCTGAAGAATTATTTAAACAGGTGGCTTCTATGCTTGAAATCACGACGGATGAATTAACCGGATATCTGAAAATGCCATTGAAAACATACAAAGATTACAAACACCAGGATTATCTGTTTGATTTAGGTGCAAAAATTATGTATTGGCTCAAATTGGATAAGATAATCAGGAAATAGAAAATACAGATGTTTATATCAAGAAGTGTTCGTAAAAGAAAATTTTCATTCTAAATTTTAATAATATATGAACTATAATCGACAATATCAAATTTGTACCCGTTGTGTAATGGACACAACCGACTCTAACATCAAATTTGATGAAAACGGGGTATGTGATCATTGTCATGACTTCGAAAAATATGTCAAGCCTCATTGGCACCCCGATGAAAAAGGGAGGAACGAACTAAATGCAATTATAAAACAGATTAAACAAGAGGGAAAAAGCAAGGAATTTGATTGTTTACTGGGTATTAGTGGTGGGGTTGACAGCTCCTATATGCTTCATTTGGCGATTAAAGAGCTCGGTCTTCGCCCTTTGGTATTTCATGTAGATGGAGGGTGGAATTCCGAACTTGCCGTTCATAACATTAACGTCATGATCGATAAGTTAGGAGTGGATCTTTATACCCAAGTTATCAACTGGGAAGAAATGAAAGATTTCCAGCTGGCTTTCTTTAAATCGGGCGTTCCACATATTGATATTCCTCAGGATCATGCATTTATTGCCACGCTTTATAATTTTGCCGATAAATATAAAATCAAATATATCCTCAACGGCGGAAATATCTCGACAGAATGTGTCCAATATCCTTTAAAATATTATTATTATGGAACCGATATGCTTCAGATTAATGAAATTAGAAAACGATTCGGCACAAACAAAATGGAGACTTATCCCTTTAGTTCGATTTTCAGGCATAAAGTGTATCTTCGATATTTTAAAAGAGTTAGGGTGATAAAACCTCTCAACTATTTGCCTTACGCCAAAGAAATGGCGATGAAAATTCTACAGGAGGAATATGATTGGAGACCCTACCCTCAAAAACATTTCGAGTCGAGATTTACAAAATTCTTCGAGGGATATTGGTTACCGGAAAGATTTGGCTTCGATCCACGAAGAGTACAATTTTCGAGTTTGATCTTGACCGGTCAAATGACAAGAGAGGAAGCTTTGAAAAGACTGAGTCAGCCTGCTTATGATCCAGAAACAATCAAAGATGAATTTAATTACATAGCAACCAAATTAGGCATAACACCGGAGGAACTTCAACATTATTTCACTATGCCAAAAAAATATTATTGGGATTACAAAAATCAACAAAATATATTCCGATTAGGGGCTAAAACATTGAATCTAGTTGGAGAAGAAATTGTAAAAAAACGCAATAAATGATAACTATAATTGATTATGGACTAGGGAATATCAGGGCATTCGAAAATCTCTATCAAAGACTGAATATTCCTACAAAAATTGCCCATAAAGCGAAAGACGTAGAAAAAGCGACCAAAATAATTTTACCCGGCGTTGGGGCTTTTGATTATGCCATGTCGCAGTTAAATGCTTCTGGAATGAGAGATGAATTGGAAAAACAAGTATTGTTGAACAAAGTCCCGGTTTTAGGAATTTGCGTAGGAATGCAAATTCTGGCCAAAAAAAGCGATGAGGGTATGCTGCCAGGCTTAAGTTGGATTGATGCGGAAGTTAAGATGTTCGATAAAAACCTGATTCCATATAAGACTAAACTTCCTCATATGGGATGGAATAATATCATGCTCATAAACAAGAATCCATTAATAGATAACGGGCTCAAAGAGAATGCACGTTTTTATTTTTTACATTCATACTATTTTGAATGCAAGAATCAAGAAAATACGATTGCGCAGACTGAATATGGAATAACTTTTACTTGTGCTGTAAATGTAAATAATATTTACGGCGTTCAATTCCATCCTGAAAAAAGTCACAAAAATGGAATACAGCTTTTATATAATTTTGCTAATCTTTGATTATGTTATATCCAAGAATAATTCCCTGTTTATTAGTACATAATAAAGGTCTGGTAAAGACCGTAAAATTCAAAGAACCCAAATACGTCGGCGATCCGATCAATGCAGTAAAAATTTTTAATGAAAAAGAAGTAGACGAACTCATTGTTCTCGACATTGATGCTACAAGCAATGGCAGTGAACCGGATTATAAAATGATCGAAAATCTGGCAGCAGAATGCAGAATGCCACTTTGTTATGGGGGTGGAATCAAAAATCTTAGCCAAGCCTCCAAGATTTTTAGTTTAGGCGTTGAAAAAATAGCCATGAGCTCTCTGCTTTTAAAAGATATGGATGAAGTGGAGGAAATTATTAAAAGGGTAGGTAAACAAAGCGTTGTGGCTGTATTGGATATAAAAAAGAAAACATTTGGTAACAAATATGAAATTTATACTCACAACGGAACAAAGGCTACCGGCGTCGAACCGGTATTTTTTTCAAAAAAATTGGAAGAGGTAGGAGTAGGAGAAATCGTGATTAATTCCATCGATCAAGACGGCATGATGAAGGGATACGATATGAAGTTAATTGAAAATATTAGAGATACAATCAGTATTCCTCTCACTGTTCTTGGAGGAGCAGGAAGTTTAGACGATATAGGGGAAGTAATCAAAGAACATGGAATAATTGGAGTTGCAGCAGGAAGTTTATTCGTTTTTAAGGGAAAATTCAAGGCAGTATTAATTAACTATCCTACACCTGACGAAAAAGAGGCGTTAATGGGAAAATATTTCAAAAAAATAATGACAAATGAATTCATTTGAAATGAGTAACGCGTAAGACGTAACAAGTAACAAGTGATATGTAACGCGTCACAGATCACGCGTCACGCGTCACGATTTTCAACAAATCAACAAATCAACAAATCAACATGACTACATTTACTAATAAAATTCTCCTTATTACTGGCGGCACAGGTTCATTCGGCAATGCCGTATTACGGCGGTTTCTCGATACCGATATCAATGAAATCCGCATATTCAGCCGTGACGAAAAGAAGCAGGACGATATGCGGCATCAATACCAGAACCCGAAAATCAAATTCTATATCGGTGATGTGCGCGACAAACGTTCAGTGGACGATGTGATGATCGGGGTGGATTATATCTTTCATGCTGCTGCCCTGAAACAGGTTCCTTCGTGCGAATTTTTCCCTATCCAAGCGGTGAGAACCAACATCATGGGTACGCAAAACGTGCTGGATTCGGCAGCGGAACATGATGTAAAACGGGTTGTGGTGCTGAGTACCGACAAAGCGGCGTATCCGATCAATGCAATGGGTATGAGCAAGGCGCTGATGGAAAAAACGGCGGTGGCCAAAGCTCGAACGTTGTGTGACAATGAGCCGGTGATCTGCTGCACACGCTACGGCAACGTCATGGCGAGTCGCGGTTCGGTGATTCCGCTGTGGATCGACCAGATCAAAAACGGGAAGCCCATTACGATTACCGATCCGAACATGACACGCTTTATGATGACGCTCGACGATGCGGTGGATCTGGTGTTGTATGCTTTTGAAAACGGGGTGAATGGTGATTTGTTTGTGCAAAAAGCACCGGCGGCCACGCTAATGGTACTGGCTACGGCATTGAAAGAGCTGTATCGTGCCGATAACGAAATCAAAATTATCGGCACCCGCCACGGCGAAAAACTGTACGAAACGCTGGTAACCCGTGAAGAAATGTTTCGTGCCGAAGATTGTTGTGATTATTTCCGTATCCCCATAGATGACCGTGATTTGAATTACGACAAATATTTTGTGGAAGGTGTGGAGGATATAACGAAAGTAGAAGAATATCATTCGCACAATACCCATCGGCTGGATGTGGAAGAGATGAAACAGATGTTGATGAAGTTGGAGGAAGTGAGGGGGGATGTGATGCGTAACGCGTGACGAGTAACAAGTAACGCGTTACAAATCACGCGTCACAAGTCACAGATCACAGATCACGCGTTACTAATAAGAATATGAAATCGCATAAAGATTTAGATGTTTGGAAAAAGGCAATTAACTTTGTTTCTGATATCTATAAAATAACAGAGAGTTTCCCAAATTCCGAATTGTTTGGATTGACTAACCAGATTCGAAGAGCTGCTGTATCCATTCCATCCAACATCGCTGAAGGAGCTGCAAGAACATCTCAAAAAGAGTTTAATCAGTTTCTTTCCATTGCATTAGGTTCAAGTGCAGAAATAGAAACGCAGCTATTGATAGCTTTGAATCTGCAATTTATATCAACAGAAAAACATAAAGAATTGACAGTTAAAATAGATGATATTCGTAAAATGTTGATTGGATTAAAAAAGTCATTGCGTAACGAGTGACGAGTAACGAGTAACACGTCACAGATCACGCGTCACGCGTTACGAATTATCAAATCAACAAATCAACGAATCAACAAAAATGAATATCCTAATCACCGGCGCCAAAGGATTTATCGGCAAAAACTTGATAGCGCAGCTCAACAACATTAAAGAAGGAAAAGCCAAAGAGGAAAGGATTCCTTCTGATCTGATCGTTTTTGCATACGATGTCGATACCGATTCCGGTTTATTGGACGAATATTGTCGGGAAGCCGATTTCGTTTTTCACCTGGCGGGAGTGAATCGACCGAAAGAGCAGTCGGAATTCATGAAGGGGAACTTCGGATTCACTTCGGTTCTGCTGGATACGTTGCGAAAATACGGCAATACGTGCCCCGTCATGCTCGCATCGTCCATTCAGGCCGAGCTGGATAATCCTTACGGTGTTTCCAAAAAGGCGGGTGAAGAATTACTGTTTCGCTACGCCGAAGAAACCGGAGCGAAGGTGTATGTGTACCGCTTCCCGAACGTTTTCGGCAAATGGTGCCGACCGAATTACAACAGTGCTGTAGCCACTTTTTGCCATAATATTGCCCGCGACATACCGATACAGGTAAACGATCCCAACGTGATGATGACGTTGGTTTATATCGATGACGTGGTGGATGAGCTGATTTCGGCATTGGCAGGAAATCCCACGAGAGAAGGAAAGTATTGTAAGGTACCGGTGGAATATAAGATTACGCTGGGCGAAATCGTCGAATTGATTTATTCGTTTCGTGAAAGTCGCCGAAATTTGCAGGTGCCCGACATGGGGGATGCTTTTACCAAAAAATTGTATGCTGCCTATTTGAGTTATCTACCCGAAAACGATTTTTCTTATCCGCTGAAAATGAATGTCGATCGGCGGGGTTCGTTTACGGAATTTCTGAAATCGCCCGATCGGGGTCAAGTATCGGTGAATATTTCCAAACCGGGCATTACCAAAGGAAACCACTGGCATCATACCAAGAACGAAAAGTTTCTGGTGGTTTACGGCAAAGGGGTGATCCGTTTCCGGAAAATAGACGAAGAAAAGGCATATGAATATTACGTATCGGGCGATAAATTGGAAGTGGTAGATATCCCGGTTGGCTACACACATAATATCGAGAACCTGGGCGATACAGACATGGTGACCATCATGTGGGCAAACGAGATATTTGACCCCGACAAGCCGGATACGTTCTTTTTGAAAGTGTGAAAAATGTTGATTTGTTGATGCGTTGATTCGTTTATTCGCAGAAAATCAATAAATTTTGGAATTGCCAAATTATCAAATCAACAGATCAACAAATCAACGAATAAACAATAAAAAATCAACTTTATGGTTGTAACCCGAAAAATGATAAAAAATGATATATATTTGTGGTTGTAGCCCGAAACTTATTTTAATATGATAGAAAGAGATTTTTACATAGCGCAATTGGAAAATTTTATAGACAAGCCGTTTGTAAAAATCATCACAGGTATTCGGCGAAGCGGAAAATCATCTATTTTGATCCTGTTCAAAGAGAGATTAATCGCCAAAGGGGTATCACCGAAACACATTGTATATGTTAATTTTGAAAGCTTTATTTATTCCGATCTCCGAACGGCAGAAAACCTGTATAATTATATCTCTTCCAAGTTAGAAGTCTCTAATGAAAAAAATTATCTGCTACTGGATGAAATTCAGGAAGTGGAAAATTGGGAAAAATGCGTGAATTCTTTGTTGGTCGATTTTAATGTCGATATTTATCTTACGGGTTCAAATTCTCATTTGCTATCTTCAGAATTGGCCACTTTTCTTGCCGGTCGGTATGTCGAGATACCGGTATTCACCCTTTCATTCAAGGAATATCTGCGTTTTCGTTCAAATTTTTTCAAATCAGAAGAACCAAATAAAAAAGAAGCATTTATCCGATATTTGCGTTTAGGCGGTTTCCCTGCCATTCACATCGCCGATTATAACGAGGAGAGCGCCTATAAGATTGTTTATGACATCTATTCTTCCATTATTTTGCGTGATACGGTTCAACGCTACCATATTCGCGATGTAGAGCTACTCGAAAGGGTTGTACGATATGTTTTTGATAATATTGGGAATACCTTCTCAGGGAAGAATGTAGCTGATTATTTTAAGAGTCAGCAACGTAAAATAGACATAAATACGGTGTATAATTACCTGAATGCGTTGGAAGGAGCTTATATTATTTACCGTGTACCAAGATATGATGTAAAAGGGAAAGAAATTTTAAAAACGCAGGAGAAATATTATTTGAGTGATATCTCTTTGCTTTATGCTACCATGGGTTATAAAGATCGTATGGTAGCCGGTGTGCTGGAGAATATTGTTTTCCTCGAAATCAAAAGGAGGAATTATGCTGTCTATACTGGCAAGTCCGATTCACGGGAAATAGATTTTATTGCCGAGAAACAGGGGAAAAAACTATATGTGCAAGTAGCCTATAAATTGGAAAGCAGGGAAACCGTTGATCGGGAATTTTCTCCATTACTGGATATAAGGGATCAATATCCCAAGTATGTAGTAACGATGGACGATTTTTGGAAAGAAAATGTAGAAGGCGTTCAACACGTCCACATTTCAGACTTTTTATTAATGGAATTTTAATTTTGACGCGTGACGAGTGACAAGTGACGAGTGACAAGTGACGAGTGACAAGTGACGAGTGACAAGTGACGAGTTATCTGTTAGGCGTTACGAATTGTTAAATCAACGAATAAACCAATCAATAATGAATGGAATCAACGAATAAACGTATCAACGAATCAACAGTAAAACGCATTAAAGTACTCACAGTCGTAGGAACACGCCCGGAAATCATTCGTCTTTCGCGTGTTATGGCCAAGCTGGACGAATCAGAAGCCATTGAGCACGTGACGGTGCATACGGGGCAAAACTACGATTACGAACTCAACGGAATATTTTACAACGACTTGGGGATTCGCAAGCCGGACTACTTTTTGAATGCAGCAGGAAAGAATGCGACTGAAACGGCCGGACAAATTCTTATCAATATCGATCCGGTGCTGGAAAAAGAACAACCCGACGCCTTTTTGGTCCTGGGCGATACCAACTCGTGCCTTTGCGCCATTGCAGCCAAGAAGCGGCACATTCCCATTTTTCACATGGAAGCGGGTAACAGGTGTTTCGACCAGCGTGTTCCCGAAGAAAGCAACCGCAAAATAGTGGATCATATTGCGGATATCAATCTTACTTACAGCTCTATTGCGCGGGAATACCTGTTGCGGGAAGGACTGCCAGCTGACCGGATCATCAAAACGGGCAGTCCGATGTATGAGGTGCTGATGCATTACCTGCCGAAAATTCGACAATCCCCGGTTTTGGAGCAATTGGGACTTGAAAAGGAAAAATATTTTGTCGTTTCGGCGCACCGGGAAGAAAACATCAATTCGGAAAAGAATTTCTTTCATTTGGTGGAAATTCTCAATTTGATTGCGGAATACTATGGTTTTCCCGTAATTGTTTCCACTCATCCGCGAACACGAAAAATGATCAAAGAAAAACAGGTGCGTTTTCATCCGCTGGTACAACTGATGAAGCCGTTGGGTTTTAGCGATTACAATTGGTTGCAGATAAATGCGTATGCCGTGTTGTCCGACAGCGGAACCATATCGGAAGAATCCTCCATTTTGAATTTTAGGGCATTAAACATTCGCGAAGCACACGAACGCCCCGAAGCGATGGAAGAAGCGGCAGTGATGATGGTGGGGCTGAATCCCGAACGGGTAATGCAAGGACTTATCCAGTTACAATATCAAATTACAGGCACCAATCAAATCAACGAATCAACAAATCAACGCATCAACGTATCAACACATCAACCGACAAGGAGCTTTCGCCCTGTTGCCGATTATTCCATGCCCAACGTGAGCGACAAAGTCGTCCGCATCATTATTTCGTATACCGATTATGTTAAAAGAGTTGTGTGGGGAGAATAAAAAAAGATGAACATTTTATTTTTGACCATTACTCATATTACAGACTTAAACGCCTCAGGGATCTACACGGATCTGATGCGAGAATTTAGAGATCAGGGGCACGAGGTTTATATTGTCAGTCCAATTGAAAGAAAATACAAATCACCCACTTTTTTAAAAAAAGAAGACGGCATTATCCTTTTAAAAGTAAAGACATTCAACCTGCAAAAGACCAATTTCATAGAAAAAGGAATTGGTACGTTGGCTATAGAATACCAATTCTCTTCTTCCATAAAAAAATATTTCCCCGATGTAGACTTTGATCTGGTCCTCTACTCTACCCCACCCATCACTTTCACCAAAGTGATCAGGAATATAAAAAAACGATATCAAGCCCAGTCTTACTTATTGCTGAAAGATATTTTTCCTCAGAACGCAGTAGATATCGGATTATTGAGAAAAGGTGGTTTGTTGCACCGGTTTTTTCGTAGTAAAGAAAGAAAGTTATATGAGGCTTCGGATTATATCGGTTGCATGTCGCCGGCCAATGTGGAATTTGTTTTAAAACACAACAAATCTATTTCGCCCTCGAAAGTTGAAGTTTGCCCCAACAGTGTCAAAATGAAGATGAAAAGCTCCCTTTCAGATGGAGAAAAGAAGACAATAAAAAAAAGTTATAATATTCCATCGGAAGCCACCTTATTTATATATGGAGGCAATTTGGGGAAACCGCAGGGATTGGATTTTTTGTTAAGAGTTTTGGAAAGTAATAACGGGAAAACCGACCGTTTTTTCCTGATAATAGGATCGGGGACCGAATTTACGAAGATAAAAAACCGGTTTGATGTTAATCGACCTTCCAATGCGTTGCTCTTATCTGAATTACCCAAAGAGGAATATGACAAGGTGGTGCAGACGGGTGATGTGGGACTGATTTTTTTGGATCCGCGTTTTACGATACCCAATTACCCTTCGCGATTACTATCATATTTAGAATATAAAATTCCGGTATTGATGGCTACCGATACGAATACGGATATTGGCAAAATTGCTGAAAAAAACGGTTACGGTTTTTGGGCAGAAAGTGGAAATCTTGAGGAATTCAATTCCTTGCTGGATAAATTTTGCAGTGATAAAAAGCTAATTACAGAAATGGGTGAAAAAGGATATGCGTTTTTGAAAGACAATTACACCGTGGAAAAATCATATCAAATCATCATGAATCATTTTGAAAATGTTATATAGATGCTTCTTTAAACGCATGTTCGATCTCGTAATTGCTCTGGTCGGCTTGATTATTCTCAGCCCGCTGTTTTTAATCCTTTGGATTGGACTTTCGATAGCCAACAAAGGAGAGGGGGCTTTTTTTCTGCAGGAGCGGCCGGGAAAAAACGAAAAGATTTTTAAGGTGATTAAGTTCAAGACGATGAGCGACAAGCGGGACGAGCACGGTAATCTGTTGCCAGACAGCGAAAGGTTGACAACAATTGGGCGGTGGATACGTTCGCTTTCGCTGGACGAGATGCCTCAACTAATCAATGTGCTGAAAGGAGATATGGCGCTGGTAGGTCCCCGTCCATTGCTGGTGCAATATCTGTCGCTATACGATGAGACGCAGCGGCGTCGCCATGAAGTGCGCCCGGGAATGACCGGATGGGCTCAGGTGAATGGCCGCAACGCGATCAGTTGGCAGGAGAAATTTGCGTATGATGTATGGTACGTTGATAATCTTTCGCTTTCTTTGGACATTAAAATCCTTTTAAAAACCGTTAAAAAGGTATTTAAACGCGAAGGAATCAATTCTCAGGACAATGCAACAATGGAACCATTTAAAGGGAATCCTACTGCCTTTCAAAATGAACTGTCTTCGATAAATCACAACAAATAAAGGAATATGTATTTATACGGTGCAAGTGGTCACGCGAAAGTTATCATTGATATTTTGAAGTCTCATGGAAAAGATATTATCGGTTTAATTGACGATAATGTTTTGATTAATGAACTTTTAGGTTATCCTGTATATCATGAGGTCGGTACGAAATTACCATTGATTATAAGTATTGGAGACAATAAAACACGTAAAAAAATAGCAGAGCAATTATCAGGTATTTGCTTTGAAACGGCAGTCCACGCTTCGGCCATTGTGTCGGATACCTGTTCGATAAAAGAAGGAACGGTAGTAATGCAGGGTTCCATTATTCAATCATGCAGCGAAATAGGAAGGCATTGCATCATCAATACCGGAGCGTCGGTTGATCACGATTGTCACGTGAATGACTTTGTGCATATATCCCCACATGCCACACTTTGCGGAAATGTTACTGTGGGCGAAGGGACATGGATTGGTGCAGGAACAATCATTATTCCGGGTGTGAGAATAGGGAAATGGTGCATTATCGGAGCGGGTTCTGTTGTAACCAAAGATATTCCTGACTATGTATTGGCTGCCGGCAATCGCTGCAAAGTAATTAAACAATTATCCCTTACATAATTATATATAAAATTCAATTTATTATCATATATGCAAGAACGTATATGGCTTTCTTTGGCCCATATGGGTGGAAAGGAGCAGGACTTCATACAGGAGGCATTCGACACGAATTGGGTAGTGCCGTTGGGTCCCAATGTGGACGGGTTTGAGAGAGATTTGGAGCAATTTCTTGGCAATGGGGTACATGTGGCGGCATTGAGTGCCGGCACGGCGGCCATTCACCTGGGACTGGTGCAACTGGGGGTGACGCAGGGCGACGAGGTGATCTGCCAGAGTTTTACTTTTTCGGCTTCGGCCAACCCGATTGCTTATCAGGGTGCAAAACCGGTATTCGTGGGCAGTGAACCGGATACGTGGAATATGTCGCCTCACTTCCTACGTGAAGCGATCGAAGATCGCATAGTCAAAACAGGAAAAAAGCCTAAGGCGATTATTCCCGTGCATCTGTACGGCATGCCAGCACGAATGAATGAGATTTTGGCCATAGCCGACGAATACAATATTCCGGTGCTGGAGGATGCAGCCGAAGCGCTGGGTTCGGAATACCGCGGGCAAAAATGCGGTACGTTCGGTGAGTTTGCCTGTCTGTCGTTCAATGGCAACAAGATGATTACCACCTCGGGCGGCGGAGCGCTGGTGTGCCGTACAGCGGAGGAGGCCCAACGGACTAAGTTTTTTGCAACGCAGGCACGGGATAAGGCGCCGCATTACCAGCATTCGCACATTGGGTACAATTACCGCATGAGCAACATTTGTGCAGGCATCGGGCGCGGACAGATGTTTGTACTGAAAGATCATATCCAACGAAGAAGAGAAATTAATCAACTCTACCGCAAACTAATGAAGACTTTGCCGGGAATTACATTTCATACAAATCCAAACGACGATTTCAACTCCAACTATTGGCTTACTTGCATCATTATCGATCCACAAGAAGCCGGGTTCACTCGGGAAGAGTTGCGGCTGAAAATGGAAGAAGAGAACATTGAAACCCGCCCACTCTGGAAGCCGATGCACTTGCAGCCGGTGTTTGCGGATTGTCCTTATTACGGCGACAATACGGAGGGGCGGTTGTTTGACAACGGCCTTTGCCTGCCTTCGGGACCGACATTAACGGATGAAGATATTGAAAGAGTGGTTAATGTAATCAAAAAATGTATTATTAAAAATGAGTGCAAAAAATCAGCGTTCATCAGCGAGAAAAAAATAAAGTTCTCGCAGATTATCGCAGATTAAAAACCCGCAGATAGACGCAGAAAATCAGCGTTCATCAGCGAGAAAAAATACATCTCTCGCAAATTATCGCAGATTAAAAACCCGCAGATGGACGTAGAAATTTTTATGGTTATAACCAGAAAAAAATAAGAGAAAGCAGCTATATTTGTGGTTGTAACCAAAAAACTTGTTAAATTCAGCGTTGATCTGATAGAAAGAATAATATTTCACACAGATTCTCCCAGATTAAAAAGCGCAAATGGACGCGGAAAATTAATGTTATTAGAGAGAAAAGATCAGCGTAAATCAGCGAGAAAAAAATCAGCGTTGATCTGCGAGAAAAGAAAGAAATATTTCACGCAGATGGGCGCAGAAGATCAGCGTAAATCGGCGTGAGAAGATCAGCGTAAATCAGCGAGAAAAAAATAAAGTTCTCGCAGATTATCGCAGATTAAAAACCCGCAGAGAGACACAGAAAATTAACGTCAATCAACGTGAAAAAATTTATAGCTTATGACAGAAAATGAAATATCTTATAAAATTAGAGGAGCTATTTTTGCTGTGTATAACAATGTTGGTCCTGGCTTATTGGAATCTGCATATGAAGCAGCGTTATCTTATGAATTAAAAAATGCTGGTCTTGAAGTTAAAACACAAGTTGGTCTTCCTTTTGTTTATGAAGATATTGCATTGGAAATTGGATATCGAGTCGACATTCTGGTTGAAAATAAAGTGATTATTGAAACAAAATCTGTCGAACAGTTGACGGATGTCCATTACAAACAATTGCTGACTTATCTGAAATTATCCGAAAAAAAATTAGGTATTTTGGTAAATTTCAATACAGACAACATTGAGGCTTCAATCAAAAGAATAGTCAATCATTTAGAGGAATGAAATGAATTTGTTCAGAATCAGCATCAATCAGAAAATATTTCTCACAGATGTGCACAGAAAAGTATCAACGGCAATCAGCGAGAAAAAAAATACATCTCTCGCAGATAGTCGCAGATAAATATCGCAGATAGACGCAGAAAATCAGCGAGAAAATAAATCAATTCAGGAAGTGAAGAAACAATGGAACTATTTTACTGTAAAAATTGTTTAATAAAACTAATCTGTTGAAAACTTTATTTGTCGTAATTTTAATTTTGACCTGAAAGTCCGGTTTTTTCCATACCTTTGAGAAAAATTTAAAACAAGATGAAGAAATATCTAGAAGATTTTCACAAAATGAAATTATTCAGCTTGCAAGACGCCGTTCAAATCGTCGGCAATGAAAAGTCGGCAAAAGATCTGTTACGAAATTACAAGAAACAACAATTGATTTGTCCGGTCCGCCGCAATTTATACACGGTAACCGATTTAGCAACAAAACAAGCCATAGCCACTAAATTCGAAATCGGAAGTAATATCACTTCTTCGGCCTATTTATCCTATCATTCGGCATTAGAATATTATGGATTAGCTCATCAGCAATTTTTTGTTCTCTACGTCTCTTCTTCCAAAAAATTTACTTCATTTGATTTCGAAGGCATCCATTATCAATATTGTAAATCCATAAGTGAGAAAGGGGTTTATACACCGTTAATGGATTCGTTGGTGCGTGTTACTGATGAAGAACGAACGTTGATTGACTGCATCGACCGTATCGATCGTGCAGGCGGATTGGAAGAATTGCTACACGCGATAACTTCCATAACATATTTGAACGAGAATAAGATGTTAACTTATCTTGAAATATATAACAAACAATTTCTCTATCAGAAAGCAGGTTTTCTGCTTTCTTATTTTCAACAGGAAACAAAATTGAGTGACAATTTTCTCAAAATATGCAGAGAGAAGATGGGGAAAAGTACGCGCTATCTTGACGAACTCTCCGTCACTTCAGTTTATCATTCGCAATGGAAACTTTTCGCTCCAGAAAATATCCGCTCGTTTTCGGAACAAGGTCAAAATGAATTTGTACAGTAAACAAGATCTGGATCGATTGGCGTCTGAAACGAATTTCATTCGCGACAATTTGGAAAAGGCGCTTCGTTTGTGCAATATTCTGGAATATTTTGGTGAAAATCCTTTATTATTGAAATCGCTCGCACTAAAAGGAGGAACGGCTATTAACTTGATGATTTTCGACTTGCCCAGGTTATCAGTGGATATTGATTTGGATTTTGCAATTCCTTGCCATAGAGAAGAAATGTTGGCCATTCGTAGAAAAATAAATCGAGAAATTATCACTTATATGTCCACTCAGGGATATATCTTAAGTCCGGGAACAAAAAATCCTCATTCACTGGATTCGTGGGTTTTTTATTATCGAAATGTGGTTAACAATAAGGACAATTTCAAAATTGAAGTTAACTATTCGTTACGAAATCACATTTTCCCATTGGTAATGATGAATACTTCTGTGGATTTTTTACCACAGCTGAAAATACAAGTCCTTTCACCAATAGAACTTTTTGGGAGTAAAATAAAAGCATTAATAGAACGCAGTGCCACACGCGATTTGTACGACGTGCACAAGATGTTGACAATAAAAATTTTTGATAAACAGGATTTTGAGATGCTGCGTAAAACAGTTTTGTTTTATTTGGCAGTAGGGGATTCGAAAAAATTAGAAGAAAATTATTCCTTTGAAAGTATCAAAAAGCTGAAATTCTCACACATTCGGTCTACTCTCCTACCGGTTTTAAGAAAAAATGAACATTTTGATTTCGAAAACGCAAAAGAGGAAATCATAAACTTTCTTCAATCCTTATTGATTTTCACAAGTGATGAAAAAAATTTTATAAGAGAATTTAACAACAATCATTATTGCCCTGAACTGCTATTTGATGATCCTTTAATTATTGAAAGGATAAAGCATCACCCAATGGCAAAATGGAAAATAAAGGACAAATAAATTACTTCACGAAAATGTCCGCAAATTTCTTCTCAAGTAACCACGGAAGAAATATTTATTTCAATCAGCGAAAGAAATCAGCGAGAAAAAAATACATCTCTCGCAGATTATCGCAGATTAAAAACCCACAGATAGACGCAGAAAATCAGCGGAAGGGATCAGCGTAAATCTGCGAGAAAAAAAAGAATACATCTCTCGCAGATGTGCGCAGAAAAGTATCTGCGTAAATCAGCGAGAAAAATCTTTCTAACCTTGATAGAAAAAAGGGATAAAGACACTGGGAGTCGCTGAAAAGGAAATTGGGATTTAGAATTTATAATTTATTTGTAATTTAGAATTTGGAGTTTAGTGGTTGTTCGTTGTCAATTGTTTGTTAATAAAGGGAGAAAAGGAGAAAAGGAGAAATACCGAATATCTTATCCATTGATAATGGAAAGATTTGTTCATTAGTAATGAAAAGATTATCTTTGCAAAAACCTAACATCACCATCCATGATAAAAATATCTGATTTGGAAGAGGTGATATCCCTTCAACGGAAAAGAATAGACGAAGACCGAAGTTATCCGAGAACGTTGTTGCGGAAGCTATCCATCTTGAGGGATTTTGCACTGATTATTACCGGTATTCGCCGATGCGGAAAAAGTACTCTTCTGTTCCAATTGATCAAAGAACAGGATGACAAATGGTTGTTTGTGAATTTTGATACCCCCAAGCTTTTCAATTTTGAATTTTCCGATTTCCGACTGCTGGACATGATGATTGCGGCCGACAAAGAAATAAAATTGTTATTTTTCGATGAAATTCAGGTAGTGAAAGGTTGGGAGGTGTATGTGCATGGGAAACTGGATGAAGGATATAAGGTAGTTATCACAGGCTCAAATGCTTCGTTAA
>Ga0209719_1000964_pt1 | contig 39067 bp, 37 predicted proteins | sample AD_JPNAS2_MetaG_FD_184421 | JGI IMG/M metagenome (GOLD analysis project Ga0209719, IMG submission 184421) | Active sludge microbial communities of municipal wastewater-treating anaerobic digesters from Japan - AD_JPNAS2_MetaG (SPAdes) (version 2) | ecosystem: Engineered > Bioreactor > Anaerobic...
TTTGCCTTTGTTTTCACCCATGTAATTTGTCCTCCTTTCATATGGATGGCAAGAGGCAATTACATTATATAGGAAAGACTAAATGCGACTTTCGATTATAAAGTTGCGTTTAGTTTTTCAATTGGGGAATAATTTAATTAGGGGAAAACTATGCGCACAGTTAAAGCTTTTTTCGCCGAGATTGCTAACTTCATCGTAAGAGCCAAAAAACCATTAATCGTTTTAGGCTCTTTTTTAGCCGCCACCTTTTTATGCGTCGGCCTCGCTGACAGCGTTCAAAAAGATTGGGGTAACATTCAAGTAACAAGCGGAATGATCAATGCCACGACCGTCGATAACGAGGATTATTCGATGGGCTATAAGCTCTATGTTCCAAAGAGTGCCACACAAGGCAGTCCGGCGCCGGCCGTCTTGTGTTTGCACGGCTATCAAAACGACCACGAGACGAGCGCTGGTTATGCCCTCGAAATCGCCCGCCACGGCTATGTCGCTTTAGCGATTGACGAATTCGGTCACGGTGCGACGACAATTGGCATCGCCGCTCGCGGCTGGGTTAATCATAAGGTTTCTAATGTCAACTATGGCTGGGAGTCAGAAGCGGATAAGACATATTCTTTTATCAGCGGTCCCGACCGCTACAAAGTGATGATGAACTTCTCCAACATCGACTTCTTCATCGATAAGTATTCGAAAGCAATCGATCCCGATACCGGAGATGTTATCGTTGACGAAAACTATATCAAAGACGCCTCGATGGGCGGAATCGCCGCCTATACGTGGCTGGCGACGCAGAACTTCGTCGACAAGACCAAGATGGCTGTCACCGGCCATTCGATGGGTACGTGGGCGGCCTGGTCGGTTTCGGCGGCTATGTGTGACGCGCAGATAGAGGGTGTTGATGTTACCCCTAGGGCGACGATTCTCCAAGCCGGCGAAATCTTTAAGACGACGCGCGATGGCGATGGCCGCATGGCTTACGATAGCGATGAAGATAGCGTCGCCGATATATATTGGAATAATCCGTTATTGCTGTCCGCCAAATACGATGAGTTTAATATGTTTCGCGATTATCAATCGCCGCCTAATGGCGACTTAGTCATCTCCGGCGAACCATCAAGAAATTTTCTTAATCCGGGTACCGGAGAAGAACCGGAATGGAATAAAACATTCCACGAAGACTTTGCCCTCGGCACATCGGTCAGAAGAAATCTTTACAATACCAACCATCGCTTGCTGACCCATCATCGGGCGGCGATCGCCGATACTCTTGAGTGGTTAAGCCTTTCTAGCGGCGTGGCTTTATCTATAGATAAAATTAATCAAACCTTCTTAGTCAAAGAAGTATTGGTCTTTGTTGCCATGATTCTGGCCATGGCCTCCGCCGTGACTTTTATCATGCTCTTTAAACACGTCAGATGGTTTGAACCCGTTTTTGCCGGCATCGCCGTTCGCCCCGAAAAAGAAAAGAAGGGCTGGAAGTGGTGGAAAGCCGCCTTACTCACGATGGCTATCTCCGCGTTGACCTATCCGTTTATGACCCAGCTCGGACACGGCTTATTCCCGCTTCCCGAAAAAATCTTTTCGATGACCATCGGTAACGGCTTCCTCGTCTGGTATCTGATCCTTATTTTAGTCATGCTTGGCTTTACTTTGATACCGTGGTTCCGCAAGAAGAAAAAAGGCATACTCGACACCGACTTTGTCGATATGGGCATGGCCCGCGATGATGAGGTGCACAAACATAAGTTTGACTGGGCCTTGCTCGGCAAGTCCGCCATCGTCGTCTTTGCCGGCGTTATATGGATGTATCTCCAAGTCGTTATTTCACAAGCCCTTTTCCAACTTGATTTCCGCTTTATCTGGCCCTTCTTTAAGGCCTTTAACGGCGCGCGATTCTTGCAGTTCCTCGTCTATCTTCCGATCTTTGCCATCTTCTTTATTTTAAATAACTCCAAGATCTTTGCCGGCAACCGCTTGCCCGGTACGAATGAGACGGGATTTCTTTCTTTCATCAAGGTGTGGTGGAAATACGCCCTTTGCATGGTCGGAGGTATTCTCTTCATTATTCTTTTAGAATACATTCCGTTTTTTGCCGGTATTGGCCCGGGCGCCGATCTCATCTTCAGCACGACCTTCGGCGGACCATTCATGTCCTTATTAATCGTCTTTGCGCCGCAAGTGATTGTGTTTTCGCTTATTTGCACTTATTGCTATAAAAAGACTGGCAACGTATTCGTCGGAGCGATGCTCGTCGCGATTCTGGCCTGCTGGATCATCACCGGCGGAAGCGCGATGATGTATTCCTTCTAGTATCATATGAACTTAATAATAAAAGGCGTCTATTCCGCGAATCGGAAAGAACGTCTTTTTTGTTTGGTTATGACTATTTTTTGCTTTGCTCGTTAATGTAAGCCGCTAAACCCTTCTTTCGGAAATGATACCAAGTATCGATTTCCTGTGCTGGTTTTGCCTCGAGCCTTTTGACAATTTCGCGGACAAATTCGTATTCGCCAGTGCCGTTCGCGGTGATGAAGCTTTCGCTGGCGACACATTGCTCATTGATATAATGACTATGGCCTTTGTATGACGGGCAGACTTGGATGATGTGACCGATGGAATTTCCGGTGTGCGGAGTGTCATCAAGATATCCGTGACACGCCAAGAAGGCGGTCGCGTCACAGATGGCGGCGACCGGTTTGTTATTCTTTACGAATAAATCGACGAGGTTCTTCGCTTCTTCATTAATAAAATTGGCTTTGCTCCAATACATGCCTCCGCACAGAATAAGCATCGCGAACTTGCCAATTTCTGAATTCAGCACTTCATCTGCCGCGTAGTCGGGAATCATGCATAAACTCGACATCGAGACAACCGGGTCTTTGGTCTTAGCGACATATTTAACTAAATACTTGTTTGATGATGTGATTTGCGAACCGATATGGCTTATTTCCCAGTCGGCGTATTCGTTTTCGAGATAGATTAAGACTTCCTGCATATGCACCCTCCTTCACGCTTTTATTGTTATACCTCATTATATACTTGATTATTTAGAAAATATGCAACCTTCGAAATAAGAAATCAAAAAACTGCACAGAGTGCAGTTCAACATAGCGACGGCTCTCAATTAGTTATTCGGTTGGCACCTTGCGAATCTTGCGAAAGATAAACCAGAAAAGGGCCAATATTTCGATGGGCACCAAGGCAATAAAGATATACCAGATATGCGGGTAAAATTTAAAAAGTGATAGATAGATCGAGAGAGTTAACCCGACAGAAAGGGCTGTTACAAAAGCGAAAGATAGGCGGTTATTGCCCCACAATAGAGAAAAGACAAGAAGGACAATTGAAGAAAGGGGAATGGCGTAGATAAATACTAACCAGATGTCGAAGTCGATATTCGGCTCGATGAGATTCGTCAAAACAAAGATGACAGTCGCAACGAGCCAGACGATGCCAGCCGATAGTATTGAAATTAGGATACGCGTTTTAATCGTTAGAGGTGTCCGCGGTTTTCTTCCGACCGTCAAGAAGTCGTTAAGGGTCACACCAAAAAAAGATGCCAGAGAATGAAGGACATACACTTCGGGAAGCGATTCGCCCCGTTCCCATTTGGAGATAGCCTTATCCGAATAGTTCAACTTCTCGGCGAGCTGGAGCTGCGTGAGCCCCATTTGTTTACGGTAAAAGGCGATGTTGTCAGCGACAATTCTTTTGAATTCGGTTTCATTCATAATTCGTATTCTATCTTTTTTTTAGGAAAAAAGAAACGATTTAATCTCGCCTTCTTCTCCGAGTAGAGTGATGATTTGGCATTCTACTGAGACGCGCCCAAGTGTTTACTGACATCTGCGGTGGATTGGTTATAGTGAAGTGGCAAGTAAAAACAAAGGAGCCTTCTATGAAAATTGCCATCTCAACCGAAACGACGGTCGACTTAACCAAAGACCTCTTAAAAGAATTCGATATCCACACCGTTGCCTTTACCATCGTCATGGGCGAGGAACAAGTCGCCGACGGCGAAATAAGCCCTGAGGAAATTTTCAGCTTTCACGAGAGAACTAAGATTCTTCCCCGGACGAGCGCCGTCAACGAATACCAGTACGAAACCCACTTTCAGGAGTTGCTCAAGTCCTACGATGCCATCATTCACATCTCCCTATCAAGCGCATTAAGCGTGGCTTACACAAATGCCTCGAATGTCGCCAAAAAACTAAACAATGTCACCGTCATCGACTCGCGCAGCCTTTCGACGGGCATCGCCTTGCTCTGCCTTCACGCTCAGAAGCTCGTCAGAGCCGGCGAAAGGCTCTCTAACATCATCAACTCCATCTATGAACGGATTCCCTTTGTCCAGGCCAGCTTTGCCCTTGAAAAGGTCGATTATCTTTATAAAGGCGGCCGCTGCTCACTCTTATCGTTTATCGGCGCCAATCTCCTCGGCATCAAACCGCAGATCATCGTCAAAGACGGCAAGATGATTCCCGGACGCAAATATCGCGGCAAGATGATTCGCGTCGTCAAGCAATACGTCGAAGATACTTTGCAGTATTATCATAATCCCGATCTAGAACAAGTCTTCATCACCTATACGACCGCGGACTTCGAAATTATCGAGATGGTCAAGACAATGCTTGTTGAACGTGGTTTCAAACGCATTGAAGTGACAAGAGCCGGCGGGACGATCTCCTCGCATTGCGGCGAGAACTGCCTCGGCATCCTCTACATCAACGACGGCGATCGTTAATTTACATTAACAAGACATAAAAAAGCACCTTTTACGAGGTGCTTTTTATCTATGATAAAGGTGACTTATTTGCTGGGGGCGAAAGCCATCAAGCCTTCGAGGACGCCGGCGGATAAGAGAAGAACGCTCATACCGATGACCGAACCGCCGAGTTTGACACTTGCGGGGTAGTTAGGATTAACTTGTCCGACTAAGGTTGGCATCAATAAGAAGATGATGCCGGCCACGACGAAGAATACGGCGATCGCGCCAAGAATAATTCTTTGAAACTTAAAGGGAATGAAGGCCGGAATGACGAGCAAGGAGCCGACCGCTAAGAGCAAGAAGGCGACGATGACGACGACCGAGGCGACATTAGAGCCATGACCCCAGACGACTTGGTAGAAGTTGCCGATATTGCTGGCGACGCCGGTGCCGGTATAGTTTGGCACATAGAGGGCGACGGCGGCGCCCAAGGGCCAGACGATGCCCAGTAAGGCGAGGACGAGAATGTTGACGAAGGGAATTAGTTTTTTCATGGTGTGGACTCCGTTTCTAGAAAATACAAATAAATTGTATGCGAATTAATACTATACAAACAAGCGCGAATTATCAATAGTCAGTTATTTTTAAGAATTAAAAGTTGTCGCTGATGAATGCCTGTTTAGTAAATGTCGCTTTAATAAAATTATTGTTGTACTTATAATACTTATTGTACGAATGAGGAACAGCTATGAAGAAAGTTTATAATACACTCGCTTCGCTATTAAGCGTTTTGGCGTTGGCATCATGCGCCGGCTCCCCCGAGGCGCTGACATATGAGCACTATAAAAAGAGAGATTTAGATTATCAGGAAAATTTTCGCGTTCTGCAAATGACCGACATTCACTTCGGATTGGCGACCAACTTCGCCGAGGAGTGGGTCTATTTTGATGCTTTGATCGGATTGGCCGAGCCCGACTTGATGGTCCTGACCGGCGACATGTTTATGAACGCTTCCGTCGATGTCGTCAATCAGTTATATAACTACATGGACAGCAAAGACATTCCCTGGACCGTTACCTTTGGTAATCATGACCGCCAGGGCTTTTACACGCCGCAGTTTATCGAAGGGCAAGCCACCTACGATAGTTACGATAATTGTCTCTATGTCAATCCCGACGACAACGTTAACGGACATGGCAATCACTATATTAATATCGTCTCCGGAACCGATGTCGAATGGCAGGTCATCATGCTCGACTCCGGATCTTATCATTCGCTGGGAGCAACATATGACTATGACGTTATTCACGAAGACCAAATCGCCTGGTACGAGGACGTCATCAAAGAGACCAACAAAGTTCAGTTTGACGTCGATGACTTCGCCTTGGTGCCGCCCGCGAATGTCATTCCATCCGTCGCTTTCTTTCACATTCCTCTCTTCGAGTATGTGGATGCCTATGAAGCCTGGGAGGCCTCGGGTTTTGACGAAGACATGGGCAGCGGCGTCTATCAGGATTCCGGCATCTGGCACGGCTACTACAATTCCGGTTTCTTTGCAAAAGCAAAAGAACTCGGTTCCACCCGCGGCATGTTCGTCGGACACGACCACACGAATAACTTCGCTATCGATTATGAAGATATCGTCTTAAGCTACGGTGTTAAGACGGGCCGCGGCATCTATCACGATCCCGAGATGATCGGCGGACAAGTCATCACATTAGGCGATGACGGAACGATTGATATCGAGCGCCTTTTCGTCGCTTACGGAGAATAAGAATATGAAAACGAAAACCCTCTTTCTTGTCACTAATCTCCTTCTCTTCTTCTTTGCCGGCATCAGCACCTTCTTCTTTGTCATGGTCCTTTTTACGGATGCGATTAATAATTTCCGCATGGTTCTGGCCTATCTTCCTTTATATCTAACTTTGATTCTTCCGATTTATGCCCTGATAGCCGTCAATCGCATCGCCAAAGTCGAAAGCGATAATCTCAAACTCCGAAAGATTAAGATTAACGCGCTTGTTTTCGGAGGCATCAGCGCTTTTGCCCTCATCTATGGCTTCATCAATGTCTTCGTCTCCTTCGGCGGGAATTTCCTTTCCGGCGGACCCTCAAAATACTTTCCTCTGTCGTTTTTAGTATTGGATTTTTTGTTTGCTTTAATCGCCGTGTATATCCTCTTTATTTTTCGCTCCGAGAAATGCGAAAAGGAAGCGGCGCCTCAAAAAGGCGCTCTCAAGAATGTCGGTGGGGTTCTTAAAACAATTTTTCTCCTCTTTGCCCTCTATTTCTTGGGTACTTTCGCTTTTGGTTTTTATAGTTTTGATTTAAGCCTTGAGCATGTCGGCGGGACGCTTCCCGTGTATTTGCTGATGATTCTTCCGTCTTTGATGATTGTCGCTAACGAAATTGTTAAAGGATATGTCCTTTTCGAAAAGCAGAAGTTCGCCCGCTTTATCCTCGGACTCAGCGGTTTAGGCCTCACTCTTGTCCTCGGCGTCTGGATGTTTATCTATATGAATGCCAAGCCGAACTTTGTCGTCGACGCCCTGACGGCGAGCTTTCCCCTTGATTTTGCCATCTCGATTAATCTCGGACCGATTCTCGTCTTAATCCTCAGTTTAATTCCGGGACTATATTTGACCATTGCTTACCTCCTTCCCAATTATTGCCCGATTTATAAGCGCTGGAGGGCCAAAAACGACAATCCTACAAAGTAAGCGTGTAAATATCTTGCATTAATTCGCAACTCGTTTTATTATTAACACCGCGAACAGAATCGTGTTCGCTTCCGGGTTCTCCCGGGACAACTCTTGAACTAAAGAGTGGCCGCAAGACCACTCTTTGTCTTCTTAAAGGAGGTACCTATGGCCGTTAAAGATGTCGTCAGCGCTCTCATCGAACCGCAGCTGAAGATTCTCGGTTATGATCTAGCAAGCGTCTCTTTCCGTAAGGAAGGCGCGAATTACATCCTGCGCGTGGTCATCGATAAAGATGGGCCCGTGAGCATGGATGACATTGTGCGCGCCGGCGATTTAATCAGCCCCCTGCTCGACGAAGCCGATCCGATTAAGTCATCATATATGCTCGATGTCACCTCGCTCGGAGCCGAAAAGCCGATCAAACTCGAAAGATTGGAACGCTATCTCAACGAGCGCGTCAATCTCAGCCTTCGCGAAGCCGTCGACAAAAAGAATGCCCTCGAAGGCGAACTCGTCAGCCTCACAAAAGAAGAAGTAACAATTAAAGTAGACAACAAAAAGAAAGGAAACGTGACTATCCGCCGCGACTTGATTGCCAATGCGCGCCTAGCCATCAAATTTTAGGAGAAAGACACTATGATTAACGCAGCACAGTTTTTTGAAGCCCTCGACCAGTTGGAAGCCCAGAAAGGCATTTCGAAAGAAAGCATTTTGGTCGCTTTGAAGGAAGCGATGAAAAAAGCCCTGGTCAAACAACTCGGCGGCGGTGACGATGCCGTCATCGACGTCATCATCGACGAAGAGACCGCTAAAATCGAGATGTATGTCATCAAAAAAGTCGTCGCCGAAGTCGCTGACGACTATCTCGAAATCAGCCTCGACGAAGCGCGCAAGTTCGATCAAAAATATAATCTCGGCGACGATTATAAAATTTATATCAATATTCACGACTTGAGCAAGCTCTTTGCCATGACGGTCAAATCCGTCCTCCATCAAAAGCTCGCCGAAGCCGAGAAAGCCGCTCTTTATGTCACCTATAAGGATAAGATCGGCGAGATGATTACCGGCGTCGTCGAAAAAGCCGATGAGCGCTCGATTATCGTCAACATCGGCCGCACCTCGGTTTATCTTAGCAATCGCGAACTGATCGGCGAAGAAACCTTTAATGTCGGCGATACCATCCGCTTATACGTCTCCGATGTCTCGTCGACGGAGAAAGGCGCGCAGATCGTTGTCACGAGGAGCGATCCCGGCTTCTTAAGACGCATCTTCGAAGAAGAAATTCATGAAATCTATGACGGGACCGTCATCATCAAAGATATCGCCCGCGAAGCCGGCACGCGCAGTAAAGTCGCCGTCTTCAGCCATGACCCCAACGTCGATCCGACCGGCGCCTGCATCGGCCACGATGGCGGTCGCGTCAAAAAGATTCTCGGCCAATTAGGCAATGCCCGCGATAAAGAAAAAATCGATATCATCCAGTATCAGGAGGATCCGGCTCTTTATATCGTCGAAGCCCTGCGCCCGGCGACGGTCGTCGGCGTTCACCTCGATAAGGAAGAACATGCCGCTTTAGCCGTCGTCAAAGACGAACAGCTCTCTTTAGCGATCGGCCGTAAAGGGGCCAACGCCCGCCTCGCCAACCGCTTAACCGGCTGGAAGATTGACATTAAAGAAGAAGCGATGGCCAAAGAAGCTAATCTCGAATACTTCAATGTCGAAGAACTCCATCAAAGACACGCCGATCAGCTTAAAGCTGAGGCTTATCAGCGCTACATCGATTCGATTAAGCCGACACCTAAGGATGTCGTCGTCGAAACTCCTGTGGCTAGTGAACCTGCCGCCGCTCCCGTCAGCGATGTGACGCCGTTAGTCGAAGCCAAGCCGGTCGTCGAAGAAGCCCCGAAAGTCGTCGAAGAGCCGATTAAAATTAAAATCACGACCGATCTCGAGACGCTCGAACGCGAACTCGAAAGTCAAAAAGAGAAGAAAAAACAAGCCGCTCCGAAGGCCAAAAGACCGCGCAAGATTTCCGATGACGAAGTCAAGAGCGAAGCCAAGGACGAAAAGCCTTACGTCGCTCCCGAAGCCGACAATAAACCCTACATGCAAATCTATTCCGAAGAAGAACTCGCCGAGCTCGAAAAGGAAGCTGCCAAGCATCCCGATGAGCATATCGATGAAGAAGAGATCGACTACGACGAATACGATGCCTATTATGAGGATGAGGAATAATCTCGTTGCCAGATAGCCAGGAAAGGAAGTGATGCGAATGAAAAAAATTCCGCTGCGCCGCTGTTTAGCGAGCAATCAGATGTTTCCCAAGAATGAGCTCCTTCGCATCGTCAAAACCCCGGCCGGAGAAATCGTCATCGACCGCACCGGCAAAGTTAATGGTCATGGCGCTTATCTAAGAAAAGATGCCGAGATTTTCGCCTCAGCGAAGAAGCGGCGTCTGCTCGATAAAGCCTTTGGCATGGCCGTCTCTGACGAGGTTTACGATTCCCTCAGTAACTACTTATGAATAATCGTGTCAGCGGTTATTTAGGACTAGCCAATCGCGCCGGCGAGGCTCTGGTTGGCGAAGCCATCACGAAAGTCTGGTCCAAGCGGAAGATCTATCTGCTGATCATGGCTTTAGATGCCGTGAGCAAAACGCAGGAAAAACTTGCCAAACTAGCTCGCGAGCAAAACGTCACGACCATCTATGCCTATCGCAAGGCCGAACTCGGCCATGCCTTAGGCTTTGCGGAAGTCTCGACCGTCGCCATCAGCGATAAAGGACTCGCCGCCCAACTCATTAGTGTCATTAAGGAGGATAACAAATGAACAATAAGAATAAAAAGCGCAACCGCGTGGCCAATGTGCCCGCCGGAAACACACCCCGCAAAGGTGAAAATGCCAAGGTCAACAAGGGCGTTTTCGTGTATACGAAATGCATGTCCGTCGGCGAACTGGCTAAGCAACTGGAAATCAATTCCTCCGATATCATCAAGTACTTGTTTATGAATGGCAAAGTCATCACGATCAACCAGACCCTCGATGATGAAGCGATCGGCACCGTGTGCCTTCAGTTTGGCTTTGATTTCCGCAAAGATAAGGAAGTCAGCGAAGAAAACTTTGAAGAACTCGAAATCGTCGATGACCCCAAAGATTTAAAATCGCGCCCGCCGGTCGTCACCATCATGGGCCACGTCGACCACGGCAAAACGACATTAATTGATGCGATTCGCTCCTCCCATGTCGTCGAAACTGAAGTCGGTGGCATCTCGCAAGCCATCGGCGCCTATCAAAAAGAAATCAAAGGCCAGAAGATCACCTTTATCGACACTCCCGGGCACGAAGCCTTTACGGCGATGCGCTCGAGAGGCGCCTCGATTACCGATATCGTCGTCTTGGTCGTCGCCGCCGATGACGGCGTCATGCCGCAAACCGTCGAAGCGATTAATCACGCCCGGGCTGCCAAGGTGCCGATTATTGTCGCTATCAATAAAATTGATAAGCCGGGTGCCGACGCCAAGCGCGTCCGCAATGAACTCGTCGCTTATGACATCATTCCCGAAGACTACGGCGGAAATAACATCTTCGTCGAAATCTCGGCCAAAAAAGGCATCGGCATCGATGACCTCCTCGAAAACATTATACTCGTCGCCGAGATGCAGGAACTGAAGGCCAACCCTCGTCGCTATGCCCTTGGCACCGTCATCGAAGCCAACCTCGATAAAGGCGAAGGGCCGAAGGCGACTTTACTCGTCCAGAACGGCACTTTGAACTTTCAGGATTATGTCGTCCTCGGTTCGGCCTATGGTAAAATCCGCCGCATGACGAACGAATATAAGAAAATTTTAAAAGCCGCGGGACCGTCGACGCCGGTCAGCATCATCGGTTTGAGCGAAGTGCCCAACGCCGGCGATTCGTTCATGGCTTTTCCAAGCGAAAAACAAGCGCGTGACATCGCCAGCAAGCGCCGTCTGGCCAAAGAATCAGAGGGTCGCGGGGGAAGTTCGGCCGCCTCGCTTGACGATTTATACAACCGCATTCACGAAGGCGAAGTCGAAAACATCAACGTCATCATCAAAGCCGACACGACCGGCTCGGCCGAAGCCATTAAAGGGGCTTTGGAAAAACTTGAGACCGAAGGTGTCAAAGTTAATATCATCGCCTCGACGGCCGGAGCCATCACTGAAAGTGATATTCTCCTCGCCAGCGCCTCGCACGCCATCGTCTACGGCTTTAATGTCCGGCCGAATGCTTTAGTCAAAGCCAAGGCCGATGAAGAAAGCGTCGAGATTCGCCTCCATCGCATTATCTATGCCCTCATCGAGGAGATGGAAGCGGCCATGCGCGGCAAGCTCAAGGTGCAGATGGTCGAAAAGATTACCGGCGCGGCCGAAGTGCGCGTCATCTATAAAGCTTCAAAGCTCGGGACGATCGCCGGCTCCTATGTCACTAATGGCACGCTTAAACACGGCCAGAGCGTCCGTCTGATTCGCGACGGAGTCGTCGTCTACGAAGGCAAAATCGCTTCGATGAAGCGCTATAAAGACGATATCAAAGAAGCCCGCGAAGGATATGAATGCGGCATCGTCTTAGATGGCTTTAACGACGAAAAAGAGCAAGACATCGTCGAAGGCTATGAAATGGTGGAGAAGAAATAATTTATGGCTAATCGCACGGAAAGAATTCAAAGCATCATCGCCAAGAACATCTCGGAAATTTTGCAATTTGAAGTCAAGAACAAAAGCGTCGGTCTCGTCTCGGTGACCGAAGTTCGCGTTTCCAGTGACTTTTCCTATGCGAAAGTGTATGTTAGTTTTATCGGTGCCAAGCACCCGAACGTCAACCTCGAAGCGCTCAATGCGGCGAAAGGATTCGTCCGCAGCTCGCTGGCCTCGAAACTTGATATTCGCAAGGTTCCCGAGATCTCTTTTATTCTCGATGATACCTTCGAAAAGCGCGATCGCATCGAAAAAATCTTGAAAGAAGAAGCTGAAACGCTAAATAAACTCAGGGGGAAATAATATGAGCAACGGAAGCGACATCGTCGTCGAGACGAAGGGCCTTACCAAGAAGTATGGGACGACGCTGGCCTTAAACAACGTCAGCATCAGCGTCCACCGCGGCGAAATCTATGGCTTCGTCGGCCGTAACGGCGCCGGAAAGACGACGCTGATTCGCGTCCTGACCGGTATCGCCAATCCGACATCCGGCTCGTTTACGCTTTTAGGAGCGGCCACTAAAAACGAGCAGAAAGAAGCGCGCAAGCACATCGCGGCGATGGTCGAAACGCCGGCTCTTTACATGAATATGACGGCGCATGATAATTTGCGCACTACCCTTATCTTAAAAGGTCTCAAAGACGAATCTTTGATTCGCTCGCGGCTTGAAGAAGTCGGTTTGAGCGATGTTATCGCCTCGAGCAAAAAAGCCAAGGACTTTTCTTTGGGCATGAAGCAGCGCTTAGGCATCGCCATGGCCTTGCTCGGCGATCCCGAACTGCTCATCCTCGATGAACCGACCAATGGCCTTGATCCCGAAGGCATTCGAGAAATGCGCGAACTGCTTGTTAACATTAATAAGAGCCGCAATATCACGATGATCATATCAAGCCACATTCTCGGCGAGCTCTCTAAACTGGCGACGCGCTTTGGCTTTATTGACAAAGGCGTGATCATCAACGAAATCTCTTCCGATGATCTATTTAACAAAGTGAGCAAGTCAGTCATCATCAAGACCGATGACAATGTCCGGGCTCTCGCGATTTTAAACGGAGCGTATCAAAATCGCGTGACGAGCGAAAACGGCTCAATTCATGTCGCCGATGTCAATAACTCGAGTGAAATCGTCAAACTCCTCGTCAAATCGGATATCAACGTAGTTCAGTTCCGCGAACAGGAAAACGGCCTTGAAGATTACTTCATCAATCTGATCGGAGGAAATCACCATGACTAAATTGCTTAAACTCCAGTTATTCCGTGCGCTTAAAGATAAGGGAACGATTGTCTTTACGATCATCACCCTCGTCTTAGGCATCCTCTCCATCACTTTTAATTTCTTGATCTCCGATAGCATCGGTCAAGGCGGTGCGACCCTGATCGGTGATCTTTTTGCGATTTCATCATTGATCAATTCATCATATTCGCTATCGAGCACGCCGATGGTCTTACTCATTATCATGGGCGTCGTCTTGCTTTACAAGGAATCGGGTTGGGGAACAATTCGCAATCAGGTGGTGGCCGGCTATTCGAAGATTCAAATCTACTTTGCTAACTTCTTAGCTATGCTAATCATTTTGTTTACCATCTTGCTAACTTATCAGCTTCTGACGTTAGGACTCGGCTTTATCTTCGGCTTTGAGCTCGGCATCGAGACGGCCGCGGAAGTCGGCATCTTCTTTCGCAAGTATGCTTTAAACCTCGTCATTTTCATCACCGAAGTGGCGTTTATGACCTTTATCTCATTGATGTTTCAAAACATCATCGCCCCTGTTTTCTTAGTCGTCATCCTGCCGATTTTTGTCGGAGCCATCCTCCAGACGGTCGTGCCCCTTGTCGTCATCTTAAATCAGGATAACGCCGCCCAGATCATCGGCGGTTTTGAGTATGTCATCTGGTATCAGAATACGTCTTTGAGCATCAGCGGCTTTACCTATGAACTGACGAGTGGTGTCGGAAGCCTGATGGGCGCGACGCTTTATGACACGAGCACCTTAGGATTTATCCTAAAAACAATCGGGACGAATCTTGGTCTCAACGGTATTTTCCTTGGCTTAGGCAGTTATCTCTTCTCCAGAAAAGACCTGAAATAAATATCTTATTTGTCGCGTTTTAAAACCATCTTAAAGTGGGGGATGTTCGCGTCTAAATAGACGTCTCCCACTTTTTTAAAGCCCAGCTTCTCATAAAAGCCGAGGGCCTGAACCTGCGCTCCTAAAGTAAAAATCAGGGGATTGGTCTTGGCCAAGAGCATTTCGATCAGAAAAGAGAGGGCTTTCTTGGTATAGCCAAAGCCCCGGTATTGTTTCAGTGTGCAGATGCGCGAGAGATGGATGAGACGCTCTTCGTCAAAGGTATAGCGAATCGCTCCGATCGGCGTTTGATCTTTATAGATTAAAAGATGTTCCTGACCCTCGTCGCTTCCGTCGAACTCGTCTTGCGGCGGAATACTTTGCTCGATTAAAAAGACATCGGTGCGGATCTTGGCCATAATCAGGGCATCTTCCTTGCTCAGAACTGGTTTCAGCGATAAATCGCTACCTTCAATCTTATAAAAGATCTCTTTGCCCCATAAGTCTTCTTGCTCGTAGTTATAAAGCATCGTTAAGAAGTTCTCTTTGGCGTCGGGATATTTTTTGTATATTCCAGCCAACAGATTCTTGACATCCTCGCGAGTGGTGAAGCCATCGCTCGGGCATGGGCTCTTCATGACCGGAAACTTTTCTTCGCGCGCTGTTTTCTCGATCTCACTTTCACGGCATAAGATGAGTGGCCGGATGAAATCGATATCAGCTTTTTGTAGGTGCATTTTGGGTGCAAAAGTCGCTATTCTTCCGCCGTAGAGCTCATTCATGAATAAGGTTTCAATCGCATCTTCGGCATGATGGGCAAAAGCGACTTTCTTCGCCCCCAGCCCTTTGGCGACTTTATTGATGGCGGCCTTCTTCATCCGCGAGCAGATCGAACAGGGGAGATGTCCGCCTTCTTTGGTGTGTTTGGCAAGGATGGGATAGACGGTACTGGCATCGGCGATGACTAGTTCCATACCTAGTGTTCTAACATACTCCTGAATGGCGGACGGATCAAAACTAGCAAAGCCGAGATCGAGCATGACGGGTATGATTTCAAAGTCGCACTGGGCGAATTTACGATATAGATTCAACGCGTATAAAAGGACAAGCGAATCCTTGCCTCCGGAGACGCCGACGACAATCTTATCGCCCTGATTGATCAGCGAAAAACGCAGGTCGGCATTACGGATGGAAGCTAAGACTTTTCTAATCGCGCGCATTTGTTATACCCAAGATATCAAGTTAGATTATAATGTTTACCATGGAAAGTGTGAATCAAAAAAGCGGAATCCTTTTGCTCGATAAAGTAATCGGGCCGACCTCTCGGCAAGTAGTAAACGGCGTCACTTCCCTTTTACGCACCAAAAAAATCGGCCACGTCGGCACGCTTGATCCGTTTGCTTCCGGACTTTTGATTCTGACCGTCAACCAGGCGACCAAAATCGGCGCCTATCTTGAGGCTCTCGATAAGACATATATCGCGCATTTAAAACTCGGGATTCAGACCGACACGGGTGATTTGACGGGCGAGACAATCGCCACTCAAAAAGTGCCAAATAACCTTGATTTTGCGATAATAAATGACGTTTTACACTCTTTTTTAGGAAAAAGACTGCAAATCCCCCCGATGTACAGCGCCCTCAAACGCGAGGGAAAACCACTCTATAGATACGCTCGCGAAGGCTTAGAAGTCGAACGCCAGCCACGCGAAATCGAAATCTTTGACATCGAGCTATTAAGTTTTGAAAATGATGTCATCGAATTCTCCGCTCGCGTCAGCAAAGGCACTTACATCCGAACTCTCGGTGAAGAAATAGCGGTGGCCCTTCATACTCTCGGACACCTTATTTCCCTCCGCCGTAAGGCGATTGGCAACTTTCGAGTTGAAGATGCCGAGCCTCTTGAAAAAGTCGCTTTCGAAAGGCTTATTTCGATTCGCAAGGCTCTCTCTCATCTTCCTGTGTTTGAGGTCGATGAAGCAAGCATAAAAGACATCATGAACGGCAAGCCAGTCAAACTCCCGGAAATCGGCCAGATAGTCCTTTTGGTGAGCGACGAAAAAGCGGTGGCCTTATACGAAAAACGCGATGATGGTTTATACTATTCTCGACGGGGACTGTTTTAAATGAAAACGATTCTGCTCGAGTTTGAAAATCTTCCGCGCTTTGCCTCGCCGATCAGCATCTGCCTCGGTAATTTTGATGGTGTCCACATCGGTCATCAGGAAGTGATTAAAAAAGCTGTTCTCGACAGCGGTACGGAAGTCGCGGTCCTGACTTTTGATGCCCCTCTCGGAAGTGTCATCGACGGAAGAAAAGCCAAGCAGGTTTTGACCTCGGTAAGCGACCGCTTTCAAATTATTCACCGCCTCGGCGCGGACTATCTTTTCGTCCTTCATCTCGACGAAAAATTGCTGAGCATGTCCGCCGAGGATTTTATCGTCCAAGTCTTGAAGAAACTCAATGTCGCAAAGGTTTTTGCTGGCGAGGATTATCGCTTCGGCCACGAGCAAGCCGGCGACATCGAATTGCTCAGCAAACATTTCTCCGTCACGAGCCTTCCCCTTTTTGATGTCGAACACCATAAAGTATCGACGAGTCAAATCATCGCTTTCCTCAAGCAGGGCAAGATTAATAAAGCCAATGAACTCTTGGGCCGCCACTATCAGATTCACGGCACGATCAGCGAAGGACTGCACAATGGCAAGACGATCGGCTTTCCGACCGCGAATTTAAAATTAAGCGCCCCTTATGTCATTCCTAAATTCGGCGTCTACAAAACGATTTGCTATATCGATGGCTTTCCTCATCTCTCGCTTACTAATGTGGGATTACATCCGACGATTCAGCAGCTCGACATGCCTTCAATCGAAGTCCATATTCCTAATTATGAAGGGGAAGATTACGGCAAGACGATGTACTTGGAATTCATCGCTTTCTTAAGGCCCGAGCAGCGCTTTACCACACTTGACGAATTAAAGGCACAAATTTCCCGTGATATCGTCTCGATTAAGCCCTAGAAGAAATAATAATTGCATTCCGTTTTCAATAACTATATATTTATATAAGCGACTTGGTCGATGCCTGGCGAGTCTCCGACGCTAAGCGCTGATCAAGCTAAGTACCAAGAAGGAGGAAATAGACATGGCTCTATCCAAAGAAAGAGTGGCTGAACTGATTAAAGAATACGGCAAAAATGCCAATGATTCCGGTTCACCCGCCGTCCAGATTGCCCTCTTGACCGAGCAGATTACAAATCTGACCGCTCATCTCAAGGCCAATAAAAAGGACCATCACTCGCGCCGCGGCTTATTGATCGCCGTCGGCAAGCGCAGAAGTCTGCTCGATTATCTAAATCGCACGGACCGCGATGCCTACATCAAGCTCATCGCCAGCCTCGGCATTCGCAAATAAGCACAGATGATGATAAACCGCGAATTATATCGCGGTTTTTCTTTGTTAATTCATATTACTTTCTAATATGATGTGTTATAATTACTAACTGTTAAATGAAATGAGGAAATAGAATTCATGAAAAGAACATTCGAATTGCAATTCGAAGGAAGAAAACTCGCCGTAGAAGTCGGCGAACTAGCCAAGCAGGCTGACGGCGCCGTGCTCGTCCGCTACGGCGAAACGGTCGTCTTATCGACAGCCGTCGCCAGCAAAGAACCAAAAGATAGCGACTTCTTCCCGCTGACGATTGGTTATGAAGAAAAACAGTATGCCGTCGGCAAGATTCCCGGCTCCTTTTTAAGAAGAGAAGGCCGCCCCAGCGAACACGCCACGTTGACGGCCCGCTTGATCGACCGCCCGATTCGCCCGATGTTTGCCGAAGGCTTCCGCAATGAAGTCCAAGTCGTCAACACCGTCTTGAGCGTCGATTTAGACAACACTCCGGAAATGTCGGCGATGCTCGGTTCATCGCTGGCCTTATCGATTAGCAACATTCCGTTTGATGGCCCGATCGCCGGCGTCCAGGTCGGACGCGTCGATGGTAAGTTCATCATCAATCCAAATACCGAAGAGAGTGAAAAATCCGACATCCATCTCTCCGTCGCCGGCACCAAAGAAGCCATCAACATGGTCGAATCCGGCGCCGCCGAAGTGAGCGAAGAAGATATGCTCGAAGCCTTGATGTTCGGCCACCAAGCCATCGTCAAGCTGTGCGAGTTCCAAGAGAAGATAATAGCTGAAGTCGGCGTCGCCAAGCGCGAAATCGTCCTATACCATGTCAGCGAAGAAATTGAAAAGGATATTAAAGACCGCGCCGAGAAGCGCCTTGTCAAAGCGATATCGATTTTTGATAAACTCGAACGGCAAAACGCCATCGACGATATTCAAAAAGAAATTATCAGCGATTACGAAAACCGCAAGTATGACAGTGAAAAAGTTGCCAAGACGACCGTCTCGATGGTTAAAGAAGTGCTTGAAACCATCGTCGCCAACGAAGTCAGGCGTTTGATCACCGAAGATAAAGTCCGCCCCGATGGCCGCAAAGTCGACGAAATCCGTCCCCTCAGCGCTCAGGTCGACCTCCTGCCCCGCACGCATGGTTCCGCTCTATTTACCAGAGGCCAAACCCAAGTTCTCTCCGTCACGACGCTCGGCTCGTTAAAAGATGAGCAGATCATCGATAATTTGACGGCTGAAGACACGAGAAGGTTTATGCACCATTACAACTTCCCGCCGTATTCCGTCGGCGAAGTCGGCCGCATGGGCAATCCCGGCCGCCGCGAAATCGGCCACGGCGCCTTAGGCGAAAGAGCCCTCTCCTATGTCATTCCGAACGAAGAAGAATTCCCCTACAGCATCCGCGTCGTCAGCGAAGTCCTCGAATCCAACGGTTCCTCCTCGCAGGCCAGCATCTGTGCCGCCTGTATGTCGTTGATGGCCGCCGGCGTCCCGATTAAGGCCATGGTCAGCGGCATCGCGATGGGTTTAGTCACCTCGGGTCCCTTAGACGGCAAACACCCCTATACGATTTTGACCGATATTCAAGGTCTCGAAGATCACTTCGGCGACATGGACTTTAAAGTGGCCGGTACCGCCAAAGGCATTACCGCTTTGCAAATGGATATCAAAATCCGCGGCATCACCCGCGATGTTTTAAAAGAAGCTTTAGCCGAAGCTCATAAAGCTCGCGCTGTCGTGCGTGAGGCGATGGAACAAGCCATCACCGAACCGCGTCCGGAAGTCGGCAAATACGCCCCCAAACTCGACAAGATGAGAATCGACATCGATAAGATCCGCGATGTCATCGGCACCGGCGGCAAAGTCATCAACGATATCATCGCAAAATGCGATGACGTCAAGATTGACATCGACGATGACGGTTTCGTCGTGATTTATCACATGAACCGCGAATCGATCAATAAAGCCAAGCAGATGATCGAAGATATCGTCCGCGTCGCCAAGATCGGCGAAGTGTTTGAAGGCACCGTCACCCGCGTTGAGGATTATGGCGCATTCGTCAACCTTTTCGGCAATGTCGACGGCTTATGCCATGTCTCCCGCCTCGGCTGGAGCTATGTCGCCAATGCCAGCGATGTCGTCAAGGTCGGACAAAAACTTAAAGTCGTCGTCAGCGAAATCGATGATCACGGCAAAGTTAAAGTTTCGCATCGCGAGTTTACCGAAAAACCGGAAAACTATGTCGAGCGGCCGGAGCGTCCAGCCTTTAATAAGGGACCCAAAAAACCATTCCGCAGATAACAAGGCTCTAAAGTCTTGCCTATATAGAGGTCAATAGATGATAGATGTAATTATAATTGGAGCAGGTGTCGTCGGCGCTTTAACATCCCGCGAACTTGCCAAATATTCGCTTAAAGTCCTCGTCCTTGATAAAGAAAACGACGTCGGCAACGAAACGACGATGGCCAATTCCGCCATCATCCATTCCGGCTATGATCCGCTTCCCGGAACGCTCAAAGCCCGTTTTAATGTCGCCGGCAACGCCATGTTTGACGATTTAGCCGACGAACTCGACTTTCACTTCGGCCGCGTCGGAAGTCTGACAACCGCCCTGAGCGAGGAACAGATTCCAGTTCTTTTAAACCTCCGTAAACAGGCGCGTCTTAACGGTGTCGAAGTCGAGCTTCTGACTCCCGAAGAAGCATTAGCCATGGAGCCGCATCTCAATCCGGAAGTCAAGGGCGCTCTTTTTGCCGAGACGTGCGGCATCGTCGATCCTTTTAACATGACCGCTCACGCCATGGAAAATGCCGTCGATAATGGCGTCGAGCTCCATTTAAACGAAGCGGTGACAGCCATTGAGGAAAACGCCGCTGATCAAACCTTTATCGTCACGACAAGTAAAAATTCTTATCATTGTAAGGTCGTTATCAACTGCGCCGGCGTCTATGCCGACCAGATGGCCGCGATGGTGGGCCAACCCGATTTTTCCATTCGGCCCCGCAAGGGGGAGTATTTAATTCTCGACCACTATACCGCGGAATTGGTCAATTCGACAATCTTTCCCCTCCCGAGTGAAAAGGGCAAAGGCGTCCTCGTCTCGCCGACGACAAGCGGCAACTACATCATCGGACCGAGCAGCGAGTTCGTCGACGAAAAGGATGATTTGGCGACTGATAAACCGACGATTGACAAAGTCAAAAAATCAGCTTTGGATCTCGTTCCTTCCATTCCTTTTAACGAAACGATCCGCGCCTTTGCCGGCTTAAGAGCCTCATCGAGCCGCGGCGATTTTATCGTCGAGGAGATGAAAGGACATGAGCATTTCATCAATGTCGCCGGCATCGACTCGCCGGGTCTTGCCTCCTCGCCGGCCATCGCCAAATATGTCGTCGAAGAATTAGTTGCCAAACACTTGCCGTTAAACAAAAATCCAAACTTCAATCCGCGAATTAAACCATATATTAATCTCAAGGCCTTATCCTTTGAAGAGAAGAATGAACTGATAAGAGAAAATCCGCGCCTTGGTCAAATCATCTGCAACTGCGAGAAAATCTCGCTCGGCGAACTCGATGACCTGATGTCGCGTTCGATTCCGCCGCGCACAATCAAGGCCGTCAAAAAGCGGACGAGAGCAGGTTTTGGCAAATGCCAAGGCGGCTTCTGCCAGCCGACCATCGTCAAATACTTAGCTGACTTTTATAAAGTTGACTTAACCGATGTTCTCTATGATAAGGGCGGTTCGAATATCATCAGATGTTCGACCAAGGAGTGCAAGCTATGATCGCGCGCGATTTAGTAATCATCGGCGGCGGTTCGGCCGGCATGGCGGCGGCCATCGCGGCTTACGACGAAGGTTTGACCGATATCTTAATCGTCGAAAAAGGCCGTCAGCTCGGCGGTATTTTAAATCAGTGCATTCATCACGGATTCGGAATCGAGGAGTTCAAAGAACAGCTGACCGGCCCCGAATTCATGAGCCGCCTGGCCGTCGAAGTTAAAAAAAGAAATATTGATGTGCGCTTTCAATCGAATGTCTTAGATCTGACGAAAAGCAAAGTCGTCACCTATTCAAATGCCGCCGAAGGAATTGTTAAAGTTCAGGCCAAAGCCGTCATCATGGCGACGGGCTGCTATGAGCGCAGCGCCGGCGCGATTCAGATTCCCGGCGAACGTCCGAGCGGCATCATCACGGCCGGAACCGCCCAGCTTTATCTAAACGAGATGGGAGCCCTGGTCGGCAAGCGCGTCTTCATCCTCGGCAGCGGCGACATCGGCCTCATCATGGCCCGCCGGCTGACCCTTGAAGGAGCGAGTGTCCTCGGCGTCAGCGAAATCATGCCTTACAGCAACGGCTTGAACCATAACATGGTCCAGTGCCTGCACGATTTTGACATCCCCTTATATCTTTCGCATACCGTCACCAAGACGTATGGCAAAAGTCGCCTTGAAAAGATCGAAATTTCACAAGTCGATGAAAAATTCAATCCGATTCCAGGCACCGAAAAAGAGTTTGAAGTCGATACTTTACTCCTGTCTATCGGTCTGATTCCTAGCAACGATCTCTTAAAGAAACTCGGCTTACCGGTCTCAAAATCGCGGGGCGCCATCGTCGATGAGCATTATATGACTGATATACCCGGTATTTTTAGTACCGGCAACGTCCTTCACGTCCACGATTTAGCCGACTATGTCGCCGCCGAATCGCGCTCCTGCGGAAAAGGCGCGGCCGCCTACGTTCAAGGTAAATGGAATTTGGATTCCCCGTCTTTTAATGTGATTCCGGGTAAAAATTTATTATATGTCGTTCCCCATCGGGTGCGTTTGGCAAACCTCGACGAGCATCTGACGATTAAATTTCGCGTCAGCAAACCGCTTCAGAATCAGGTTCTTACCTTTACCTTTAACGGCGAAGTCATCAAGAAGATCATCAAGCCGTTTATCATTCCCAGCGAAATGCAAAAAGTGCGCCTGCCCAAGGAACTTTTTAACGCTCAGGATGGCGAACTCGTCATCTCTTCGGAGGATCGTCCATGAAAGAATTAATTTGTATTCTCTGCCCGCGCGGTTGCCGCTTGAAAGTTGATGATGACCTCAATGTGACCGGTAACTTTTGTCCGCGCGGCATCCTGTACGCCAAGACGGAGATGACTAATCCGACGCGCATCATCACCTCGACGGTCAAAATCAAAGCCAAGAACGCCGTGCGCCTCAGCGTCAAGACTGCGCAAGCCATTCCCAAAGGCAAAATGTTTGATTGTATGCGCGAACTTGATAAAGTAATGGTAGAAGCACCAATTCGTATTGGTGATGTCATCGTTTATAATATTTGCGAAACCGGCGTCGATGTTGTCGCCACCAAAGATATCGAGGAGTAACATATGAAAGTTTTAATCGCAAGCGACATTCACGGCTCGATGTTTTACGCTGAAGAGCTCAAGCGGGTCATCGAAAGCGAAGCACCCGACATCATCTGTCTCTTAGGTGATTTTCTCTACTCGGGTCCGCGCAATCCCGTCCGCGAGGATTATAATCCCAAAGCGGTGGTCGAGATTCTCAATAGCTACGCCGATAAGATTATCGCCGTGCGCGGCAACTGCGATTCCGACATCGATGCCGAAGTCTTGACGTTTCCGCTTCCCAGGCACAATGAAGTCGTCATCAATAACCGCCGCCTCGTCTTAACCCACGGCGACGATATGGATTTAGCAAAGTTAAATCTTAAGAAGGGCGATATCTTGCTCTACGGCCATTTTCACCGGCCGCAGATGGCGTTTTCCGACGGCGTTTTAGCTCTCAATCCGGGTTCGTTAACCTTTCCCAAGGACGACTACCCGCACACCTACATGGTGCTCGATGAAAAAGAAGTGCAGCTCCGCGATTTATCGGGGCGCGCCTTAGAAGTTAAAAGTATATAGGATAAAAATAATGGAAGATAAAATCAGAGTATTTGCGTTAGGTGGACTTGACGAAGACGGCAAAAATTTGCAAGTCGTCGAGATTAACAGCGACATTTTCGTCATCGAATGCGGCATTCGCTTTCCCGACAAGACGACGCCGGGAATCGACTATGTCATCCCCGACTACGACTATCTAAAGAAGAATAAAGAACGCGTCAGAGCCTACATTTTAACGCACGGCCACGATGATGAAATCGGAGCTTTGCCTTACATTCATAAAGAAGTGCCTGCTCCGATTTACGGAAGCGATGTGACTTTAGTCATGGTCCGCTCCTTTTTTGAGCACATCCGCTTTGATGCCTCGCGCCTTGATTTAAGGGTCGTCAAACCGACGAGCGATGTCGTCATCGCCGGCCGCATGTTTCACTTTTTCCACACCGCCCACAACATCGCCGAATCGATGGGTGTGGCAATTGAAACGTCCCTCGGCAATGTCGTTTTCACCGGGGATTACGTCGTGGAGAATAATGCTTCGGAAAACTATCTTCACGACATGAACGCCATCGCCCGCATCGCCGAAAAAGAGACGGTTCTTTTAATGACCGAATCAAGCTACGCCGACCGCCTCGGCTACACGGCTCCCAAGTATAAAATCACCCCGCTTTTATCATCGTTTATCGAAGAGGTCAAAGGCCGCCTGTTCATCGCCCTTTTCTCCCGCAACATCTATAATATAGATGAAATAATTAATCTCGCCGTCAAAACCCGTAAGAAAATCGCCTTTTACGACAGCGAGACGGCCGATATTTTTAAAGACATGCAGAAGGTTAATCAGCTGATTATTCCCAAGTATAATTTCGTCAGCATCGAAGACATCAATCGCGTCCGCGCCGGCGAGACCATCGTCTTGATGTGCGGCTTCGGCGATCGCCTTTTTAAGAAGATCGCAACGCTGGCTAATGGCCTTCAGGAAGACCGGCGCATCGTCTTATCGGCCGATGACACTTTTGTCGTCGCCGCCCCGGCCAGCCCCAATGTCGAAGCAATTGCCACTTCGGCAATTGATGACCTCTATCGAAGCGGCGTTAAAGTCCGCGCTTTAAGCAAAAAAGAGATCGTCAAAATGCACGCCTCGGAAGAGGATATCAAGATGGTCGTCGCCACCCTTAAACCGAAATATTACCTGCCCGTCAAAGGCAGTTACCGCCACCTCCTTTCCAACGCTCAGCTCGTCCTGGGCATGGGCTTGAGACTTTCGCATCAAAACGTCTTCGTTCTCGATAACGGCATGGTCTTAGAAATCACCAGAGAACGGGCCCGCATCCTCCCCGAAAGCGTCAAAGTCGGCGATTTATTAATCGACGGCAAGGGCATCGGCGATGTCGAAGGCGGCGTCATCAACGAGCGTCAGCAATTAAGCGATGATGGGGTCGTCGTCCTCGGTGTCACCATCTCCAAGAGCCGGCGCGAAGTCGTGGCCGGCCCCGATGTGCAAATGCGTGGTTTCGTCTTTTTAAAAGACGCCGATTCAATTCTAAAGGAAGTGACCAAGATTTTCTTGACGGCTGTTACCGACGGGCTAAAGCGCCCCAATTACCGCCTTTTGGACATTCAGAACAGCGCCAGCGAGGCGATTATCCGCTACATCAGAAGAGCCAACGGCAAAAATCCGATGGTCCTCCCCTTAATCATCGAAATTGACTAGTTTAAGCATAAATGCTTGTTTTGCCCAATAAATTCTTTAATTCTTTTTGACGCGCAAGTATAATGACTTGTATAAAACTCATGAAAAAATCCCGTGAGATTCAACCCATCAATAAAGAATCGATGCTCGGCGTCATCGGGCTGATGATCGCCCTCATCGCCGTCATCGCTATCCTGTCACCCCTCCCCGAGGCGACGCGCTGGATCACGATCGGTTCGGCCTATGCCTTTGGTCAGATCGGCTTCTGGGTTTTTTACATCGCCTTGTTCGTCTTTGGCATCTATCTGATGTTCAAGCGCAAGCTGATGAAGATCCGCTTTGATATCACGATGATTGGTATCATCGTTTTCTTAATCGCTTTTTTAACTTTTTTCACAATCGTTTTTGTCGAGGAGACGCTCGACATGAAACTCGATACCTTCTATGCCGTTTTTCAGGCGAATATCCAGTCAGTCATCCTCAATCCCGGCAGCATGCCCTACAGCGTGGAAACCGGCGGTGGTTTTCTCGGTTTTCTTTTAACCGCCCTTTTTAATTACGCCACCCACATCGGCGCGATCATCCTCAGCGTCGCCTTTCTAATGACCGGCGTAGGCTTGATTTTAAACCGCCAAGTCAAAAAACTTTATCTTAAGATAAAAGAAGCGCGGTTAAAAGCCCGCGCCAAAAAAGCCTACTTTCAGAGCGTCAAAAACGCTAAGCCGGAAAAATTCGACGACATCGAGTTTAAAGAAGCGCCAAAACCCACACCTGTCGAACCCGTCAAGGAAGTAGTTTCGGTTCCGGTCAGACAAGAGCGCCCCTTTTACAATACGCCGCGAGCGATTCCGCAACCCGAACCAATCAGGGAAGTTAAGCAGGAAGCGCCAAAGTTTGAACCGCGCGTCGACAGCAAGCCCGCCGTTCAACCTTCGGTCGCCCAGGCCTTACCTCCTTATCGCCCCGGAAACGGCGATGTCGCCTTTCAAGTCAAATCCTTCAGCGCCAGTCAGGGCCTTCGCAAAGCGAAGTTCTTCCTTGACGGCGACGCTCCTGCCCACGAGCCGACTCCGGCTTACGAACCGGCCGTCAAAACATCCGCCGTCCCGGAAGTCAAACCTGTTTTTGAGCCGGTCCTCGAACAAAGCGCTAACCCTTTAAAGGAAGAGATTAATGAGGCTAAGAAGCCTGAACCTGAGCTAAAAGCCACTTCGATGAATACGCCGATAAAGGAAGAAATCGTCAAGCCGGAAATCAAGATTCGCGAATACACTCTGCCGTCTCTTGACCTTCTCGACAACCATGAATCAGAAGAAGACTTGCTGAAGAATGAAGAATCGACTGCCGCGCGCACCGAACTCATCAACACCATCTTTGAAGATCTCAACATCGGCGCTAAGGTCGTCGGCCATACGATCGGGCCGTCCGTCACCCGCTACGATATTCAGATGGACCGCAATGTCTCGGTCTCCTCGATGGCGCGATATATTAATGATATATCCATTCGTCTGGGTGGCGTCGCCACGCGCTTTGAAGCCCTCGTCATCGGCAAGGCGACTTCCGGCCTCGAAATTCCGAATGAATACCGTACTAATGTCGGCTTAAAAGAAGCCCTGGAGAAGATGCCGACCGGTGGTCGCTTTAACCGCGATATCCCCTTTGGCAAGAATATTTCCGGCGAACTGATCTACGCAAATCTCGGCGACTTGCCCCACATGCTGGTGGCCGGCAGCACCGGAAGCGGCAAATCGATTTTTGTCCATACTCTTCTGATGTCCCTCATCATGCGCAACCGCCCCGATGAGCTTAAGTTGCTGGTCGTCGATCCCAAGCGCGTCGAACTATCCAACTATGCCGATATTCCCCATTTAATCTGCCCGATCATCACCGACAGCCGCAAGGCCAAAGTCGCCTTCAATAAACTCGTGGACGAGATGGAAAGGCGCTATAGCGTTTTTCAAGAAGCCCGCGTCAGCAAGATTTCGCAATATAATGATTCCGCCAAAAGCAAAGGTTTACCCTTAATGCCCTATATCGTCGTCGTCGTCGATGAATACGCCGACTTAAGCGATACATGCCGCGACATTCATGAGCCGGTCGTCCGCATCGCTCAGAAAGCGCGCGCCGCCGGCATGCACCTCATCATCTCGACGCAGCGGCCGACCGCCGATGTCGTCAATCCCCGCATCAAGACGAATCTTCCGGCCCACGTGGCGTTAATGATGTCAAACTTCACCGATTCGACGACGATTATCGGCGAGTCAGGTGCCGAAAAATTGCTCGGTAACGGCGACATGCTCGTCGAATGCGCCATCATCTCGCGGACGAGCAAACCGCGCCTTCAGGGCTGTTTTGTCGATCTGGTCGAAATTAACCGCGTCGCCGAATTCATTAAAGCTCAGTGGCCGGCCGAATACGATCCTTCCTTCCTCGATTTAGAAGAGAAGGTCGAAGAATTTAAAGCCCCGAGCGGCGAAGATCTACTCGCCAACAAAGCCACCCGCGAGATGGCGGAAGAAGAACTATACGCCCAGCTCGTGGAAGACATCATGCTTCGCGAATACACTTCGATTAGTTATATCACCCGCACTTATGGCGTCGGTTTTCCCAAGGCCGGACGGCTCTTTGCCCGCTTGCAGCGCGATGGTATCGTCGCGACGGAAAATGATGCTTCCAAAGGTTGTAAAGTTTTAATTCATGATGCTAATTTCAATGCCCCGAGCATTAATCCCGGTTCCACGGAACTGGTCGTCGAGGAGGACAAATAGATGGGAATAGGTATCGATATCGTCGATATGCGGCGCATTAAAGACGCCGAGCGCTTTGCCGAAGGCATCCTGAGCGTCAGAGAGTTGGCTTTAATGGCCGCTAAGCCCGATAAGCTCTCGTTTGTCGCCGGCCGTTTTGCCGCCAAAGAGGCGTTTATGAAGGCGTTAGGGCAAGGTCTGGATCAGATTCCCCTAAAGGCCATCGAAGTCCTCTATCGGGGCCCTAACATGGCGCCGTACGTCCTTTTTAACAATGTCGAATATGATGTTTCCATCGCTCACGATGGCGATTACGCCATCGCCACGGCTTCCATATGATGAAGCGCATCGTCAAAGCCCGCCTCATAACACCGACCCAACTCAAGGTCGATGTTTTTCCACTCTCCGATCTTGAACACGTTGTTTTTGATCTGTTTGTCAACGGCGAAAAAGTTTTGACTTTAGCTAATAAGCAACACATTAAAAACATCCACGAGCACTACTTTATTATCGATTTACATTATGAAGTCGTCCTCGGCAATGATTATAAACTTTACTGCCACGAGCTCGGATTTTTAAATATCGATATTTCCTTTCTGGCCCAGTCCGACGATTTTGATGACAAATACGCCTATGAGGGCGATGATTTAGGGGCGTCTTATAGCCCGAGTGCGACCAGCTTTGCCGTATGGGCGCCCTTGGCCTCCAAGGTGCGCTTAAAATACAGCCATAACCGCAAGTGGTGCTATGTCGACATGGAGCGGACCGAGCGCGGCGTCTATCGCGCGGCGGTCAAAGGAAATCTCGACGGCACACCCTACTTATATGAAATCACCAATGGCGGCGAAGCTGTCGAGGTGAGCGACCCGTATGCCAAGCTTTCGCTGCAAAACAACCGCGCCTCGGTCGTCAACAATCCCAAAAAGTATCAGATGGCGATGAATGAGGAATATCTTACACCGTTTAACAAATACACCGAAGCCATCGTCTATGAAGCCCATGTCCGCGATATGACGATCGATGAAAACAGCGATATCGTCCATAAGGGAACTTTCAAAGGTCTCGCGGAGAAAAATCGCACGACGAGCGGTGGTCATCCCGCCGGTTTTGATTATATCAAAATGCTCGGCATCACCCATTTGCAGCTCTTACCGATTTTTGATTATGCGACGGTCGACGAAGAAAATCCCGATACGACTTATAACTGGGGTTATGACCCAGCGCAGTATTTCGTCCCGGAAGGAAGTTACGCTTCTAAACCGAGCGATCCCTACTCGCGGATTATCGACTTAAAAAAGATGGTCGCCGCTTATCATAAAGAAGGCATCCGCATCGTTATGGATACCGTCTTTAATCACGTCTATCATCATCAGACCTCAGTCTTTGAACGCGTCGTGCCCAATTATTTTTTCCGGCGCGAGAAAAACGGCGAAATCGCCCAGCGTTCCTTCTGCGGAAATGATGTGGCCAGCGAGCGGGCCATGGCTCGCAAATTGATTGTCGACGCCTGCGTTTACTATGTAAAAGAATTTGGTGTCGATGGTTTCCGCTTTGACATCATGGGTCTAGTTGACCTCGAGACGATGCAGATTGTCCGCGACCGCGTCAAAGCCATTAAACCCGACTTTATCATCTACGGCGAAGGCTGGCAGATGGGCGACGAGAGCACGCAGGATTTTTTGATGGCCTCGTTTACGAACGCCATGGATATGAAAGACATCGGTTTCTTCAATGACTGGTATCGCGACATCGCCCGCGGCAAGACGAGCGACCACGATCAGACGCCGCGCGGCTACCTCCTTAATTCGGACGGTCATCGCGATGGCTTTAAATATTGTTATCTCGGCTCATCTTTTGATAAATATATCAGCCGCCGCTTCATCGATCCTCAGCAGTCGATCAACTATGTCGAATGCCACGATAACGGGACGATTTTCGACAAGCTCGAAGTCGCCATGCCCGAGGAGGGAATTGAAGCCCGCCTCGATCGCCTCAAGATGATTAACGCGGCGGTCGTCGCCTCTTTCGGCATCCCCTTTATTCACATGGGGCAGGAGATCGGCCTCAGCAAAAAGAACTGGCAGAACACCTACAAGGCCGGCGACGATCTAAACAAGATGAATTACGCCGTTTTGGATGAGCGTTTCCACCTCGCTTTACACCTTCGCGACGCCATCAAATTGCGGCGAAAGCTTTCTTTTCTTCAAGAGAGCGATTTAGCCAAAATAGAACAAACCGTGACTTTTGAAGACCTCGACCATAACGCCTTGAAGGTTTCTTATGATTTAGGGGCTTATGAAAGCGAATTCAAGGACTTCCTCGTCTTTATCAATCCGAGTGCCGAAACGATCTATTACGACCTCGATGAGTACTACCAAATCCTCTTTGCCAGCGGCGGAAATGTCCTTGCAAGCAACACCTTCGTCAAGCATGTGATGCTGAGGGGACGATCGTTTCTTATTTTAATATTAAAATAAATGTTGAGAAAATTATGTGCGGAACGCCCTTTAAAATAGAGGCGGAGGTACATAGTTATATGATATCAGATGTCTTTCTCACCGGCCGTCTCAGCGAACCCGTAAGCGCGACGGTCCGCCTCGTCGAAATCGAGCGGATGATTCCCGAACAAGGCAAATTCGTCATCGACAAGATTCCCGTCCTTTACTGGAGCAAAGAACCGCGTTCACGCTTCATGAAGCTGACGACCGGAAGCCTCGTCGTCATTCGCGGCCGCATTCAAATCGAGGGGGCAATCGGGCTTGTGATCGTTGCTGAACAACTTGCAATTTTAGGACAAAATCGCTTAAATGAATTAAGGGGCTAAAAGAATGCTTAAATACGTGCGTTTAATCTTAGTGTGCGGACCGCGCATCGTGTGGTCGTATTTTGCATGGATGATCAAGTACGCACGGCATCCGGAGCGCTATCCCTTGGAAAAGCGCTACGAGCGCATTCGCCACCTCGTCTTGTTCGTCTTTAAACACTTTCATCTCGACGTGCACATCGAGGGCGAAGAAAATCTTATTAATTTGCAAGAGCCTTTTGTCGTGTACGCGAATCACTATTCCTATTTTGATCCTCTTTTACTGATTGCCATCTCCAAGCGGCCTTTGACTTTCGTCTCCAAAAAGGAAGCCAGCAAATATCCTTTCATCGGCAAAGTCGTCAAGGCTTTAGAAGGTATCTCGATCGACCGCGGCGATTTGCGGTCGCAGCTCATGATGATCGATCACGCCGTCAAGATGATCGAAAGCGGCCGCAATATGGCCATCTTTCCCGAAGGGACGAGAAATCGTAATCCCGAGATGGTGCTCGGCGAATTTAAACCTGGAGCTTTTAAACTTTCCTATCGGACCGGGGCCGCGATTCTTTCATGCGCGATTTATGGAACTTCCCGGCCGCTCAGTTCAAAGAGCAAATTAAAAGTATATCCGATTTGGATTCGTTTCTTTAAACCTTTGGAAAAGGATGAATTCCTGCAGTACAGCACAACCTATCTAGCGCCTAAAATCCAGGATGAGATACAAACGGAAATATTTGATTCGATGATGAAGCAAGATAGAAAATATCTTGAAGCCAAGAAATTAACCGCTAAAAAATAAATCGACTACCTTCTTCTTAAACCTTTGGGATAAAGGTTTTTAAGTTTGCCGTCGACGGCGCGGACAAAGCCGGCATTTAGACCTTGATAGGATACGAGGTGATAACCCGGTGTCTTTTCGATATTAAGCATCTCGCCAGCGAGGTATTCACGAAATGAAACATCATCGAGGACAAGGCTTTGCATAGCGCCAAGAAAACGAGCCAGGTGGTGGTTTGGTTGGGGGTGTTTGCTTATCTCGTCAAAGCAGCGGACGCCATAGCGGAGGACATTTAAACCTTTGACGTCAAAGGGAAGAGAAAGAGAATATAGCGAATCATCAATCTCGAGGTTGTGGCGCTTTTCTAAACCGTATTGACGCACTAAGGCGAGGTATTTTCCGCGATAAGGGTTATTTCTTTGCTGGCTGGCCCTCAGTTGGCCCGGCTTTTTAATAAGGGCCAGAAAATGACCTTCGCCGGTAAAAAGAGATGGTAAAAAATAGACGGGGCCATCGAGGTGACGGCTGGTGTAGAGGCCTTGTTTGCCCGTGATCGATGCGAGATAGGCGTCGCTATTAGATAATAAGCAGGTGATGACATCCTCGTTTTCTTCTTTGCTAAAAGAGCATGTCGAATAGGCGATTGTTCCGCCTGGTTTAAGCATCAGATAGGCTATATGAAGGAGTTCTATCTGCTTCTTCTGACAAGCCATAACTTTGTTATACGACCAGTCTTTGAGCATCTTCTCGTCTTTGCGAAACATTCCCGACCCGCTGCACGGGGCATCGAGAATGATTTTGTCAAAGGTCGCAAGATAAGACTGATAGATGGTTTGAAAGTCGTTGTTGGTCACAACTACATTCCCGAGGCCGAGGCGTTCGACATTGCTCGACAAGATGAGGGCGCGGCTGTGCGAGATATCGTTTGCCAGAATGATTCCACCTTCGCCGAGAAGAAGGCTCGCCTGCATCGTTTTGCCGCCCGGGGCAGCGCACAGATCAAGGAGCGAATCTCCGGCCTTGATGTCGAGAAAGGAAACGACGCTCATGGCTGAGGGCTCCTGAAGATAATAGGCTCCTAAATCGTGCCAGAACAGCTTGCCGAAATCATATGTGTTCTGATCATATAAAAAACCGTTGCTGACCAGAGGATGATGGGATAGAAGTGGAAAGCGTGAATAAAATTCACGAATGTCTATTTTGTTCGTGTTGAGAAGCAAGCCGCGCGTTCGCTCATCGCTTAAGGAGCGCCGAATCTGAGCGGCGGTTTCCGGAGGGAAATTAGTAGCCAAATGCGTCCAAAAATCCATGTTTTCAGTTTAACAAGTGCGCCGGTAAAAAGATATTAAAACATATCTTTGTCATGTTATACTTAATAGCGAGGTAAAAACATATGAGAATGGTTGATATTATAGTGAAAAAAAGGGATGGCAAAATATTGACGAAAGAAGAAATTTCTTTTTTTGTTAAAGGCTATGTAAATGGTTCGATTCCCGATTATCAGGTGAGCGCTCTGGCGATGGCGATTCTCTTTCGCGGCATGACCAAAGAAGAGATCACCGTCTTGACCGACTTGATGATGCACAGTGGCGATATCATCGACCTCAGTTCGATCAAAGGCGTCAAAGCCGATAAACATTCGACCGGCGGCGTCGGCGATAAAACGAGTCTGGTCTTAGGACCAATGGTTGCGGCCTGTGGCGTGAAAGTCGCCAAGATGAGCGGCCGCGGCCTCGGCCATACGGGTGGCACCCTCGATAAGATGGAAGCCATTCCCGGCATGAAAATCGCCATTCCTGAAGAGCAATTTATGCGCCAGGTCAACGAAGTCGGACTAGCCATTGTCGGCCAGACCGGACACCTCGTCCCGGCCGATAAGAAATTATATTCGCTTCGCGATGTCACCGGCACGGTCGAATCGATTCCGTTAATCGCCTCCTCGGTCATGTCGAAAAAACTCGCCAGCGGCAGCGACACGATTCTCCTCGATGTCAAATTCGGCAGCGGTGCTTTCATGAAAGATTTGCAAAGCGCCCGCGAATTAGCCCGGACGATGGTCGACATCGGCGACGGACTCAATCGCGATACGCGTGCCATTTTAACGGATATGGAGCAGCCTCTCGGCCTCGCCGTCGGCAATGCCCTCGAAGTCAAAGAGGCGATTGCGACCTTACATGGCAAAGGGCCGCACGACCTAGTCGAATTATGCCTGGAAGCCGGCGCCATCATGCTCGAGCAAGCTAAGGTTGTCAAAGACTTGAAGATGGGCCGTCAAATGCTGGAAAAAGCGATTGCCGACGGTTCGGCTTTTAATAAATTAAAAGAGATGGTTAGAGCCCAGGGCGGCGATGTCTCGTTTATCGAAAACCCCGAAAAGTTTCCCCTCGCGCGACATATCGTTGAAATACGCGCTGAAGAAGAAGGTTATGTGCGACGCATTGAAGCTCTTGAAATCGGCGAATCCGCCATGCGTTTAGGCGCCGGGCGCGAAACCTATGATGATGTCATCGACATGTCATCCGGAATCGTCTTGAGCAAAAAAGTCGGCGATTTCGTTAAGTCAGGCGATGTTTTATGCGTCGTCCATACAAACAAAAATGACTTCTCTGCGATCTTAGAAGATATCCGCCAGGCTTTTAAACTATCGAAAGAAAAATTAGCCCCGCTACCTATAGTTCACGACTATATTAGATAAACGCTATGCGCATCGTCTTACAAAATGTCAAAGAGAGCCACCTTTCGATTGCCAATCGCCTTTTTTGCTCGATTGGTCCGGGCTATGTTCTGCTCGTCGGCTTTTGCGAAGGTGATGATGAGCACCTCGCCATTAAGATGGCCGAAAGAATTTTGAAGATGCGCGTTTTTCAAGACGAAAAAGGCAAGACTAATCTATCGATTATCGATATCGAAGGTTCTATTTTAGCCGTTCCTCAATTTACTTTGTATGCCGATTTAAGCGGCGGGCGCCGGCCTTCCTTTACAAAAGCTCTCGAGCCGAGGGCGGCCAAAGGCCTCTTCGACACTTTTGTCAAAGCGCTGAAGGATTCTTATCCCGATGTCGGCCAGGGCGTTTTTGGCGCTGACATGCAGGTCAATCTGACAAATGACGGACCGTTTACTTTAATTCTTGATTCCCGGGATTTGTTTCCATTATGAAAACGCGCGTCATGCTCGGCCTTTCCGGCGGCGTTGATTCAGCGGTGGCCGCCTACTTGCTCAAAGAGCAAGGATACGAAGTCGTCGCCTGCTTCATGCGCAACTGGGACGCGCTAGCCAATAACGACTACCTCGGCAATCCGACGGTTAATGATCAGCAGTGCCCGCAGGAGAAGGACTATGATGATGCTGCAAGCGTCGCCAAGGCCCTCGACATTCCTCTTTTGCGCATCGATTTTGTCAAAGAGTATTGGAATGACGTCTTTACTTACTTTTTAGAAGAATATCGGGCTGGGCGCACTCCTAATCCTGATGTCTTCTGCAATAAATTCATTAAGTTTGATGCGTTTTATACGTTCGCTCTTGAAAACGACTGCTCATCGATTGCGATGGGTCATTACGCCAGGCGCGTCGAAAAGGATGGACACTATTTTCTATCTAAGGCCAAGGACCTCAATAAAGATCAAACCTATTTTCTTTCGCAGCTCAGCGAAGCGCAGATAAAAGCCTGTCTTTTTCCCTTGGGCGAGCTGAGCAAAGAAGAAGTGCGCCGCATCGCCGCAAAACTCGGCCTTTCGGTCGCTTTCAAAAAGGATTCGACCGGTATCTGCTTTATCGGCGAACGCCATTTTAAGGAGTTTTTACACAATTATCTTCCGGCCCAAAAAGGCGATATCGTTGATATATCAACGCGACAAATTATCGGATCGCATTCCGGGGCCATGTATTACACGATCGGCCAGCATCGCGGACTCGGCATCGGCGGCATTTCTAATCAGGAATCTGAAGGGTGGTTCGTCGTCAGCAAAGATGTCGAAAAGAACATCGTTTATGTCGCTAGTGGAAGTCAAAGCCAGTATTTATATTCTAATTACTGCTTAGTTACTAAACTCAATCTCTTTCCGCATTACGATATCGATGGCAAGAAACTAAAGGCTAAATTTCGCTATCGCTCGCAAGATGCTGATGTCGCTATTCAAAGAATTGATGATGATACTTTAAAAGTCGTTTTTGCCAGCAAACAAAAAGCCATCGCGACAGGACAGGCAGCTGTCTTTTACGATGGCTCGTTAATGGTCGGCGGCGGTCTGATCAGCGAAGTTTACGCTGGCGATATCCGCATCGATAAATAAAATTATTTATTTAGTATGACGGTGTCGGGTAAAACATCCCCGGTTTTCTCGCTGAATTTTTTAATTAATTCCTCAACGGTCAGCTGGGCTTTTTCTTCATCGCGAGCATCGAAGATGATCTTGCCATCCGCCATCATGATCAAGCGATTGCCGTAGCGGATGGCATCGCGCATGTTGTGGGTGACCATAATGGTCGTCAGGTGCGCTTTTTTGACGATGTCGTCGGTGATCTGCATGACGATTTTGGCCGTCTCGGGATCGAGGGCGGCGGTGTGTTCGTCAAGGAGGAGGAGGCGCGGGCTGTTCATCGTCGCCATCGTCAGGGTAATCGACTGACGCTGCCCGCCGGAGAGATTTTTCATTCTTTCACCAAGGCGCGTTTCAAGGCCGAGACCAAGCGGTTCAAGCATATTTCGAAAAGCTTCGCGCTGCTTCTTTTTTAGACCCCAGGCCAAGCCGGTGTTCTTGCCGCGGTGATTAGCCAAAAACATATTTTCTTCGACCATCATGTCGCCGATCGTCCCCAGCATCGGATCTTGAAAGACGCGGCCGATGAAGCGCGAGCGGCGGTGATTTTTTAAGGTGACGATATTTTCGTTATCGAGGAGAATCTGGCCTTCATCTGGTTCTATAGAACCAGCGATAAGATTGAGTAAAGTCGATTTGCCCGATCCGTTCGAGCCGATGATGGTGATAAAATCACCTTCTTCGATGCGGAGACTTAAGTGATCGATGGCGTGTTTCTTGTTGGTTTCTTGCCCATCGAGGACGAAGGTTTTGTCAAGGTTGATGATGTCAAGCATTGGCGTTCCTCTTCGCCTTCATTTTCTTTTTCAAATTCGCATAGTTCTTCTTAAAAAGCGGAATGCAGAGAATGAGGATGAAAAGGATGGCTTGAACGAGCTTGAGATAGCCGTTGTCGTTAAGAACGCGCATGGCCAGGTTGATGACGAGCTGATAGGCGAACGAACCGACGAAGACGCCGAGCAAAGAGACGGCGAAATTCGTCTTCTTAAAGAGCATGATCGCTTCGCCGAGGAGGATGCTCGCTAAAGCGATGACGATCGTCCCCTGACCAAATGTCGAGTTTGAAGTCAGCATGAACTGCGAGAAGAGCGAACCGCTCATCGCCACGATGGCGTTGCTGATGACGAGGCCGAGGATGACGCGGCTGTCGGTGTTGATGCCCTGAGCCCGGCTCATGACTTTGTTTTTGCCGGTGGCCCGGACGGTGATGCCGAGTTCGGTGCCAAAAAACCAGTAGAGCAAACCGATGATTAAGGTGATGACAAGCACGCTTGCCAAGATGTAACCCCACTCGCCGAGAAAGCCGCGAAAGAAGGTGAAGATCGTATTCATCCGAATAACCGTCACCGAACCGACGAAATCGCCGGGTCGGCTATAGCTTTCAAAGGAATTGGTGATGCCGTTAATCAGCTGAGCTAAAGGAATGCACATGACCATCGTGATGATACCCGATAGGAGGGAAGGAATTTTCAGTTTGGTGTGCAGGACACCGGTTAAAAGCCCCATGATTCCACCGGCGATGAAAGCGATGAGGACGGCCACGGCGGGCGGTACGCCAAGAACGATCATGAGGACGGTGATGGCTCCGCCGAGGGGAAAGACGCCTTCGGCGCCTAAATCGGCGATGTCTAAAACGCGATAGGCAATATAGACACCGATGCCCAATAAGGCATAGATGAGGCCTAAGTTCAGCGAGTTAGTGAAAATGTTGTAGAAGATATTCATTTACCTGTTAATTATCGATGACTTCGTCAGCTTCCGCAAGCAGTTCTGCGGGAAAAGTTAAGCCGATTCCTTCGGCGTTATCGACATGAAGGATAAGTGGCATGTCTTCGACGCGGCGAACGGGAAGTTTGGAAATGCTCTTGCCGCTTAAGAATTCGACAGCCATCACGCCGGTGATGCGGCCGAGATCAAAGTAGTTGATGCTCAAAGTGGCGACGGCTCCGAGTTCAAGGCAGGCTTCTTCGCCGGCGATGATCGGAAGATTAGCGGCATCGGCTTTGGCTTTGACGGTCGAGTAGGCCGAGACGAGAGTTGAGTCGGTCGGCGTGTATAAGCCGTCGATTCCGGCTTCGATCAAAGTATCCATCGCGGCGGCGACCTGGTCGGTTGTCGTGAAGGTTTCAAAGACAAAATCGAGACCGAATTCGTCGGCGGCAGCGGCGGCAAGATCTTTCTGAATGACGGAATTGGTTTCAGTTGAGCAGTAGATCATGCCGATTTTGTCGATGCCGAGACCGAGTTTCGTAAACAGTTCAACTTGCTCGCGGACCGGGTTCATATCGCTCGTGCCGGTGACATTGTTGTCGGGTGCCTCATCATCGCTCATCAAACCCGAGAAGACGGGATCGGTGACGGCGGTGAAGAAGATCGGGACATCATTGCCTTTGATGGCGCGGGCGGAGATGAGTCCGCTGGCGGCCGGCGTGGCGATACCCAAGACGAGATCGCTCTCGCCGACGAGAGTGAGGCTCGAAGAAGCGACGAGGCTGCCATCCGCATTGGCGTCCTTAAGCGTTAACTTGTAGTTAATTCCGGCATCATCAAGCGCTTTAATAAAACCTTCTTCCGCGGAATTTAGCGGGGCGATATTGATAAACTTGAGGATTCCGATTTGCACGACATCGCCATCGCAGGCGGTGACGGCGACCATCGATGTAGCCGCGAGGGCGGCGAGTAGTAGGGGTTTCACTTTCATTTTTTTCTCTCCTTTATGAAATAAAACTCAGGTGGCAGGCACCTGAGCTTATGGTTTTATACTCTGTCAGGTGTCCACGATTGCTCGTTTTCCACCTTCTATTATCACTGATAATACTTAACGGGATTGAAAAACGATTCCTAAGTAATAATAGTAATAATAGGAAAAATAGGACTTCTGGAGCGTTAAATTGTGATTTGCGGTTTTCATAAATTTTGCGGCAGGGCCCTTTTTATGACTTGAATTATATAAGCAATAGCATTAATTGAAAAGAGAAAACGCAAATATTTTTGTTAGATGAAAATGTCATTGCAACATAATGGTCTTTTTTTCTGCTAGTAAATAATAATTTGATGGATTTGTTGCAATGAGTTTGACAACATTTGCATTTAATCAAGGTACGGCTTATATTGGATTTATAGCAAAAAGAGTTGAAGAATGAATAGTGACTAACTCATTGCAACAACTTAGGGGCGATGAAGTTTCAAAGAACAACTCCTGCTGCTTCTGATTAGGTATTTCTTGCTT
>Ga0209719_1000976_pt1 | contig 38662 bp, 29 predicted proteins | sample AD_JPNAS2_MetaG_FD_184421 | JGI IMG/M metagenome (GOLD analysis project Ga0209719, IMG submission 184421) | Active sludge microbial communities of municipal wastewater-treating anaerobic digesters from Japan - AD_JPNAS2_MetaG (SPAdes) (version 2) | ecosystem: Engineered > Bioreactor > Anaerobic...
GTCGGAGCCGTCTTCTGTGTAATAGATCACTCCTTGTCCATCCTCAGTATCCGCGTGCAGCACGAGCTCGCCCTGATAAGTGACCTGGTTGCCGTGCTGCGACAGATCGTTTGTAAAATCCACTATCAGCTGGCTGATCTGCGGCGCGTTGGTCTCAATATGGTTCTTTCCATTTTGAATTCGCTGAACCAATGTCGGCACATAATTGGACATCCAGGTGTCCACACTTCCCAGGGAATAAGCCTCCGGTAACGTTTTGAATAACAACTCGCGGATGTTGGCATACGCTGTATATTTCACCAACGGCTTGCTGTCGTTGTTATGGTAAGTACCCAAAGGATCTTTTTGGGTGCTGCTCAATCCGTTGTACCAATTTTTGAAAACGTCCTGGATATCTACGTCAAGATGAGAAGGCGCTCCAAAGATTCCAGCGACCTGGATCAATATCTGGTCCTCAACGCTTGCTTGAACAGCTTCCGCCATGCTTTTGAAAGCCTTTAGGTGAACCTCGATATGAGTTATCTTTACCGGTGTGAGGGTTTCACCGGGAACTTGACCAAGCATTTCCATCAAGTCATACTTGATGAAGCGGAATGGATCTTTCGTTTTTGCCTGGCTGAAAATTTCCGCCAGAGATTTCTCACCGTCAGAATAGAAACCGAGGGAACGGGCAATGATCGGAAGTCCATCCCACCAGTTGACCGCGGCTTGATAGGCTTCACGAATTGTGTACACTTTGCCTGCCGGTGCTGGTTGATTAGTGAAAATTTGGGTAATTTTGGCAAAATAGGTTTGATCCTCGGCACTTACTGGTTCAAAAAGGATCACTGCGGAGGGATATTGACCCTGAACCAGAGCAAGCATATCGTCTGTACTCGTAAACTGAATATCGGTCAGGTTATTGGGTTCACGTTTAAAACGCAAGCTGTCGCCGTAAAACCGTCGAGCCAATAACAGGAACAAAGTCACTGCAATTTCACCTTGACCGTACTCCTCAAAAAACGGCTTGAGGAACTGCAGTAGATTGACCGGTCCTTTTCCTTCAAGCGCAGCTAAATCTTCCAGAAGTTTGGCATATGCCGGCAGAGCCGTCCGGAATTTATGAATATCTTTTTCAGCCTCTAAATAGCGGGTGTCTCCTTCAACGGTTAACACTCGTAGAGCCTGGTGATCTACAAAACATTTGCGAAGATATTTCGTCCCACCGCGGTTATCCGGCCAGGACCAATTCACCCGGATAGGCTGCGAGAAATCGCAGAGAATATCCCCGGCCTCTTTGAAAATGGCGCGGACCTGACCAGATAAATGGATATGCGTCTTGTTAAACTCATTGTGGCCAAAAGTATTGCGTTTACTTCCATACAGCTCTTGCATCATTCGGTTCGCGGCATCATGGCGTTTACTTTCCTGAACAGGAATTTCGACACCATTTATCCCAAACCAATACACTTTGGCATTGGTAAAATAATCAGCTTTGGCTTGGGTCAGAACCTTAATTGCCTCATCGCGAATCTTCTTCTCCTCCGCTTTTTCATACGGGCTAAAGCTCTGAGATTGTTTTTTAAACCAATCGCTTTCGAGCGCTTTGAGAGTAAAAATCGCATCATAGACGCTAATTGGATTCCGTGGAATGGCAACACTCACGCGCGGCTGATTATTCTGAGCAACGGCTTTTTTTGCGGCATCGATGTCGTTTTCGTTTTCACAGAAGACATAAACAGCGACCCCTTCATAACCATTGGTTACCCCAGCTGTTTGCAGGCGTTCATACTCAAGAGCAGTAAAGAAAGGAACAGAGTTGCCATTAATGCTCCGTTCTTCAGTAAGCATGGACGGCGTAGCAAAGATCACTTTTAGGCGCTTATCTTCGCTGAACGAAGCGTTGTAATCTTTTGCGTCAAGATAAACCTCATCACCACGCCATGGGTTTAGTTCCAAGAAGTTCTGTAATAGATTGGCAGGGCGATTGTCTGGATTGGATTTAAATTGATCCACAAGCCGTTGAACATCTTTTCGGTCGCCACGGACTAATTCATACACCCCGTTGTTGTTGAATAAAACACCTGCTTCACATAATAACTTCAGGCGGTCTTCTACCTGCTTTTTCTCATCCGGGGCAACAAATTCCAAAGCGAATTCAATATTCTGGGCAGTATTAGCGATGGCCACATCCTGCGTACTGGCAATCTCATTTACGAGCATGACCTTGATGATACGAAGCATCAGCTCATCGGCTTCTTCAAACAACTGCTGCTGAGATTTTCGGGCTAAGTAGGTATTTAATTCACGCAGGGTCGCTTCGTAGTTGATGACGGAATTCTTAACACGATCAACCAGGCGGCTGTTGGTGGCTTTTAGGCTCTCTTTGAAATAATCCACCAGGTAATCTGCCGTATAAAGTGTTAGCTTGTTTTGGTGGGTGATTTCATTGTTTTCAATGAACCAAGGATAAGAGTAGGGTTGCACATTCACCCATCCCTCATCTCCGGTTTCAAATTCAGGAGCAAAAAATTTAAATACAGATCGGTTATCCGAACCAGCTTCTCCAGCAAGGCGTAGAAGAGCAAAAGTTGCCAGCGGGTGCATTGGATATATATTTTGTATGATGTTGTTCTTGATCTTTGGTGCTGGCAGCCAATTGAACAAATGCAGACGATTACATTCACTAGAGAACCAAGTGAATTTACCAGATTGCGGTTCAACATACTCCTTCCACCCCTGTGATTCTTTCTTAGGCTGAACAATCGCAGCAATAATATCTTCCATCCCCTGTGTTTGCAGACCAATTTCAGAAACTCGAGCTTCAAGTGTTTCTGCGTTCAAGTCTCCGATTTGTCCATGATTACGAAAAGCTTTGTGCCCAGTTCCAATGAAGACAACCGTTCCGCCTTTCTCAAGAGTTGAATTGGCGCAGTATTGGGCAAAATCAAGCAACGTCGTGTAGTTCACGAGGCCAGCATCGATCGCAGCACCAAATTCGTCATAAAGGAAGACGATGCCCTTATAACGTTCCTTGAATTCAGGATTTTTTAAAAAATCCGAAATAATGTCACGAAGATTATCTTTCTTATATGAAAATTCCGAATCGGTGACCGATTGGAAACAACTCTTAAATGCTTTGAGAGCTTGTTCATCATATTTTTCCAGACCATCGACCAGATCATTGACAGTCCAATCTGGGAATAATCGGCTGATTGCCGATTCGAGATCGGAGAAAAAGCGCGTCTCATTTCGTCGCGATTCCCAATCTTTGATCCTTCGTAAAGCTTCTCGGTAGTGACTATTTAAAAGGATATTTGATTCATCCTTCTGTAATGCTTCTTCCAGTGCTCTTAACAGCGCACCTTCAAAATCCAGGTTTAGACTATATCGGCAAAGGGCAACTAGAAAGCGTCCCGATTTACGCGCTTCTTTTAGCGAAGCAGCTTTTCTTTCTTTGAGCGTTTCTCCTGGCTTCAATAGAACTTCATTCTGGGCTGTTTCATAATTCTTGAAAAACGCTTCTATTTCAGGGAGATCGCTAGGATAGGCAAAATAATTGGCAAGCATCAACAGTAAGTGGGATTTACCTGTGCCGTAGCTGCCGGACAGAAAATAGAACCGGCGGTCCAAAGGATTGAGTGCGTGCGCAATTTTTTCAAACGCCTGCCGATGAGCAGCGATGGGTTTGTATCGTTCCATTCTTCCGCGATTTTTTACAAGATCGTAGTACTCTTCATAAAGGTCGACATAACTTGTATAACCGCTGTTAATTTGGACAATATCTCGAATTTTAGTCATGGCAAAGAAACTCCCTTATCCAATGTCGTTGAAATCATTCAACCGGAATATGCGGCTTTGGCCTTGCGAATCAAGTATTTTTAAGGACTCAATTTCCTGGGACGTTTGCAGCACAACCATGAGTTTGGCTTTCATCCCATCCTTAAAACCATCCCATTGATTGTTAATGAATCTGAAAAAGTCCTGCCGCTCTGATTTACGCCATGTATCCAGCAGAAAGTCAACGCGGTCAATCACAAGTAAGGATTGGCCTTTACTTTGTTCAATTATCAATTCTCTTAATTTTTCTGGACTAAAGCTGTCTATATTCTCGCTTAAATTTGGAGACTGGATAAAAAACTCCAATAAATCCAAATATTTCCCATTGGTTTGTTTACAAACTTTTTGGCAAAAGCGTGACATCAATGGGCTTTTTTCTGGAATGGCATGTAAAATAACCGCCCGGTAGCGTTCTTGCTCAAGACGGATTAAGGCATCAAATACGCTAATTGGCATCGTTCCCCCCATAAATCCGTTCTAACACATACTCCTGCGTCAACGAATTAGATAAACGCACTTGATCGAGATTAGCGAATTTTTCTAACCGAACTAATCCCGTATTGTGTAAATTATCCAATATGGTTCTGACTTGGTATTCCGGTAAATTAAGCACCCTGCCCGGACTGTATTCTGCCAGGCAAGCATCTTCTGTGTTGATGGCTGAAGATCCAGGTGAATACTTATCCCGATAATATAATAAACAGAAGAGAAGCGCCAGGTCTGGGACATCTACGGGGTTGGATTTAATAAAATTACCTGTACCTTCTGCTTCAAGAATTCTCAAATGAGATAACTCGCTGCGTGAATAAGCAGCAAAAACCGCCCCAACTTCCTTGGGTAGTTTTTCGGAAACCGTTCTCTCAGAAAAATGAATGGCAAGATCTGAGAAGTATTGTTTGCTTATTAGATCAATTTCAAAGTGATCCTGAGCGGGTAGCACTAAATTGATTATCCGGTACCAAACAACCCATTCTGGGTTACTGGAAACGATATAGTGAATTATCCAAAGGGTTTCGAGTTTATCAAAATAAGGATCGGATTGTATAACTGCCTTTCCAAAGTTAGTAAGAAGGCTAACTCTTGGACGGACTAATCCAAAGCTTGTCATCATGCTGGTTAAATTCTCGATTTGCTTATCTGGAATACCTAAAGCTAATATTATCTCTTGTCGAGATACCTTTTTTTGCCCTTCCTTTGTTAAAAGAAATTGCATTATTCGAGATATTTGGTCAAAACGAGGACGGTAACCGTTTGTGAGTTGTAGCTTCATGGCCGATATTATGCTCCAATAGAATCCTCAATGGCGGATTGCTTATCATAAATTCTCAATAGATCGCCAACCAGCAGATATGTTTGCATCAAACATTGATTCATTTCAAATTCCTCTACCTCTGCATGAACACCTTTATTTGTGAATTCATAAATACGATCTAGGCGATTACCCAGATCAGATAGTGATGCCTGTAGTAATTCTACAGATGTTGATTTTCGTGTCTTGTCTAAAATAAATTGCCATAAACGGTTGATGTACTTTTCATCAGACAAGTTACGAGTCTTTCCATCCTCTCCCGTAACGGGTTCACTAGCGGGTGGGTAAAAAACATCTGATAGATCTTTAAATAGCCGACGACATGAAAGTAATGCCTGTGCTCGTGTTTCAGGCGTGTTTTCTTTTATTCTCTGAAGTGCTGATACCAGTTCTTTAAATGCTGTTGGACAAACTTGGTTTAGGCGTAATTCGACATATTGGCGATTCTGTTCAAATATATCTGCATGAAACTGCCCGTATAATAGTTGTTTTTCAGTTTGGCTCAGAAAATCATAGACTCGGTTTTTGATGACTTCTAATAATTTTTGGTAATGGTTAATAAATGCCTGGGTCTGAACACGTAGATAAAAATTTTGATTTTCTATAACAGCAGTGTCCAAAGGATGCATTCCGGAAGGTGTCCGTGCATTGTTGTAAGTATCAATCATACTGTCGAGTTCATTTTCGAGTTCTGATACGTTTTTTCCAATAATCAGATCTGATTTTTCAACTCTACCATCTTCAACAATAATGGCGGGTCTTTCTTGTATCCACATTTCTAAAAACAACTTGTTGTAATGGTCAAATTGTTCTTTAGTGAGGTGTGGCATTATCTCACTAAAAACTCTTATCCTCTCATATTCATTTTGATTATCAATAATTTCTCTCTGTAACCACAAAAGACTTAAGAAATCATTTCGTAATCTCGCAATGCGGATGCAACTCCGAATTACCGCACTCAGTTTTACATTCCCAGTATCCAACGCGGTAATAGAACTTTGAACAAGTTGAAGTAATTCGGATTGTTCACTCATAAATTGATCCGCCTCAGAAAATAAAATCTATGATGCATGAAAGTGCTTTGTGATGGGTTCATTGAGTTTTTCTTGTTGCTTTATCCATTCCTGAAAAGCTTCTCGGCGAAACCGCCAATGTTTTCCAACTTTAAAACCAGGTAATCGTTTATCTTGAACAAGTTTATAGACGGTCGATAACGGGAGCCGTAAATACACGGCTACTTCCTCAGCTGTAAGGAATTCGGAGTCCATAAGACCCTCCCAAATATTCTGTTTAAACACAGTTGCTTGATTTTATTATAGCATCACAAGAGAATTGAGTGTCAAAAAACGCCCTATTCAGGGCGTTCATGTTTCAGGTTGATTTTTCGTGCGTATTTGTTGTTCTATCTATTCAGCTCGTATTTCTCGAAAGTGCTATTTATGATTTCTTTGGCTTCGGGAGATTTAGTGGAAATATTGTCTTCCTCAAAAATTTTTTCGATTTCGAGAAGAGCTAAAGCTAAATTGGAACGGTCCTGCCCGGATAAGTGCGAGAATGATCCATAAATCTTTAGCAGTTCAGGATCAGGCATAGGAAGATCCAGTACCTGATATACCTTTATCCCAAGGGTTCCAGCAATGCTTAACACTTCTGGACCTTCAGGTAAAAACTCACCATGTAACCAACTTAACACCTTGGAAGGTGGATAGCCTAGCAAATCGCAAAAGGCTATGAAATCTTCCTCACCCGCCTGGGATCGACCCCATCGTTTGTACGCTCTGTTAAACCAGGTCGGAAAGTTGGACATGTGGCTTTACTTTTCAAGGATTTCGATGTGGAATATGAAAAATATGTTCGCCTCTAATCATATAACATTTTCTTCAATCTGACAACGAATCCCCCTTCATTTCATCAGATCATCTTTACAGTGCCTGATCCTCCTCTATATCATGGACCGGGCTTGTTTCAAATGGATTGCACAATCCTAATTGACCCGCCATCGCCATCATCTGGTCACGGCTATCTGTCCCAAATTTCTTTTTCAAAGCACTGATGTGTAATCGAATTGTCGATTCGGTCAACCCTAGTTTCAGCGCTATTTGTTCTGGCGTACATGCCCTTGCCAGTAGTTGCAAAACGCTGACCTGGCGCACTGATAAGGCTGGCGCTTTTCTTTTCGGTTTAGGTGGCTGACCCGCGAGAACAATCAGACCATTAACCTGAACTTCAGGACAATCATCCAATGCATAACCAGGCACATTCCTGCCATCCCGGATGATCTTTACCAAATCCTGAACATCTTCGACCACATTTTGGTAAAGAACAGATCCTTCATCATTGATAACCACAATGGATGGCATCGAAGAAATCCTCCCCTATGTTGACCTGAAATAATGGCTGAAAACGCATAAATCCCCCCTGAACAAGCACGCATCTATCCAGAGAGGACCTTGTAGTTGATTGTATAGGTGGGAGTTGGTCATTCTAGAGCCGTATGCGCAAGTGAGGTAACAGTAGAAAATTTGAGGGTTTATATTAGAACATCTGTTCAGTAAAATTATAGGCGAGATTATCTTATTGTGCAAGTAGAAGAAGGAAAAATCTATATATCAATTTCGATAGGTATCAGGGTGATTAACCCTATCGAAATTAATAGATTGAGGTAGCCCAGCCTGGGTGTTATCCTACTGGTAAATTCGCAATAAAAGGTGCTCCCATGACTTGTAAATCTAAATGCTCATTGTCTAAAACATTCTCGCAAATTGATAGCATTCAGGAAGATTTTGTTCGTCTTTCCGGTTATGCATCTCAATTATCTGATATTGAGCCATCAGTATTGTGCCAGCCAAAGGCAGTAAAAAAGATCAAGGATATTCAACAGTTTTTGATCTTTATTGAAAATCAATTTTATGAACTCCGTTCTATGCTTGATGTTGACGGCGATATTGATTCAGAAATGGTTGTAACTGATGAAGACCCTGTTAATCTGATTGGCGATTTTCCCACCAGCAAGAATGACGCTAAAGAGCAAATTCTTACCTCAGAATTAACGTCATCAATCCTAAATATCCTTACCGGAAAGGGCGACCATCAGAAAAATCGAGACCTTATTTCCAAAATATTCATGTTACGCCAGCTAATTGACCACAGCATGCAAAAAGCAACAATGGAACTGGATCACAGGAATTACTAGTCCCAAATATTAATAGGAGTATCGTTGGATGGAAGTAAGAAATCACCGAACCAAATTACCTCATAACGTCATTATCAAAGCACCAGGGTTATTACCGATGTTATACACCCCGCGTGAAATTTGCGAGGAACTAGGTATTGCTGAAAGCACATTGCGGGATTGGTTGCAGATAGATCTCCCTCACCAAAGAGACAACCGCAATCGGATTTGGATCAACGGGGAAGAGTTTGCCAGATGGGTCAACAACCAACGCAAGCCAAAAGCAGCTAAAAAGCTAACCGAAGATGAAGCCTATTGTCTGCGTTGTAACCAGGTATCCAAATTACTTTCTCCTCAGATTCAACCAATCAAAGGAAACCTTGTCTTAATCAAAGGCACTTGTGCAAACTGTGGAGCCGTTATCAATCGTGGAGCCCATCGTGATCGAACGCCAGAACTATCTTAAAGTTAAAGAACATCTCAAGTACCTCGAGGAAGTTCTACAGTTGAACCAAGCCTCTGTTGAACGCTATCGCTTTTATTTGCGTCATCTTCTGCTTTGGGCGGATGATCAGAATTTCCGCCAGGTGCAGACGATTCGCCCGACCCTCCCGTCCTATCTGGCTTCATTACCAGGTAAGGAAGGAAAAGGAACCCTGGCCAGCGCATCCCAAAAGAAGATTATTGACTCAAGTAAACGCTTTTTCCGTTGGGCAAAGGTTACATATCCCCGTGAAATGAACAGCCTTCCTATTTCGTGGATTGATACTCTACGGCGACCGCGCCAACCACAAATATCATCAGAGCATGTTTTTGTTTCTCTGGATGAGATCCAGAAATTAATCACTACCCCTGTTCCCGAAGATAGCCTGGCCTTACTCCGTGATAAAGCAGCTGCTGCCATGCTCTTCCTATCCGGCATGCGTGCCAGTGCATTTACCACATTACCTATCGAGGCTGTTGATCTTGATAATCTCAGACTTCGCCAATGGCCAGAACTGGGCGTTCATACCAAGAATGGAAAGAAAGCGACCACTTTCCTATTGAACATTCCTGAAGTGCTTGCGCCGGTCCGCCAGTGGGATGAATTTGTTCGAAAGTCCCTCCCGAGCTCAAGTCCCTGGTATGCACCGATCGCGCATTCCTGGGGAGATCAGTTTCTTTCACAGGATGAGCCTGGCAAGACGCGTTCCCAGGCGCTTCAAAAACGCCTTGAGTTGTTGTTTTCCATTGCAAACCTTGATTTCAAATCACCTCACAAATTCCGGCATGGACACGCCGTCTACGGGTTACTTCATGCCCAGACCATGGCGGATTACAAAGCGGTCTCCATGAACTTGATGCACGAAAGTATCGAGATCACTGACAGTACTTACGCTCCCATGCTTTCTTCTGATGTTCAAGAGCGAATTGCTGGGCTGTCAGGGAAGGCGACGTCCACGCCGGGTCGCGAAGCACCCCTTGTGGGTGATGAGCTTGAGATTTTCCTTAATAAGCTAGATCGAGAAAGCCAGAAAAAGGCTTTAATGTTTATCGCAGGAAAGTTGGCTCAATGACGATATCTTGGTTACAGACGCATGTTATCAGCTGGACTGGCTTTGCGATGCGCTTGCTCCACATCCACTTCGGCTATCTGGGCATAATGGCGCACCATATCGAGCGAACCATGACCCAGGAGCGATTGCAGGGTAAAAACATCACCTCCAGAACGCAAGTAGGTGATGGCGAAGGTATGCCTGAATTTATGCGGATAAGCCTTCTTGATTTCTGCCCGGTCTCCCAACCGATTGATCAAGACTCGCAAGCTATCCTTGTTGAATGCCCGATCCGCATGGCTGATGAAGAGGGGGGCGTCGGGATCGTCCCCATCTTCTCGGCTGGCAAGATAACGCCAAACCGCTTTTCGCGCAACTTTACCCAGGTAAACGGTACGTCCTTTGCCGCCTTTCGCGCCACCAGCCACTCCGTGGCGAATGGTGACCTTTCCAGTCTTGAGATCGACATCGTTGATGATCAACGAACACAACTCAGTCGCGCGCAGTCCAGTGTCCAGCAGCATCAGAACAATTGCCTGGTCACGGATAGCGCTTGGCCGGCGCATCACAAACTTCTTCCTTTCCTCAGTCTGCGATTCTCGCGAGTAAACGCAAGCCTTGAGAAGTTTTTCCACATCCTCTTTTGTGAATGTTTCAACGGGATGTTTTTGAAATTTGGGCGCTGTGATTTCTTTTGCAGGATTGGGGAATTTGAACTCCACCTGCAGCCATCCGAAAAAGGATCGGAATGTTGCCCACACATTTCGAATGGATTTGGCGGAAAGCGGCTCGGTGCTTCCATTCCAGCGTCTCGGTTTATATTCGGTCCTCAACCAGGCCATATAGCCGGTCAGGTCGGACGATTGAATTTCCGACACCTCTCGGTCTCCGATATATTTCAACCAATGGCCAAGAGTGAACTCATAGGAGGTAATTGTGCGTTGGCTTAATCCCTCTGCTGTTTTGAATTTTAGGAAGCCGTCAATGGCTTTGGCTAATGAAAGTGAAACTTTGGATTTTGACGTACCCGGCGAACTGCGGTTCATAAGAAATTCCTCCAGTTTTGGAAAAATGTCTACCGCTGTGCGCCGGGCTAACGAAAAACCAGAGCCCGACGGACTCTGGTTTGACTTTAGTAGCGGGGAGTGGATTCGAACCACTGACCTCCGGGTTATGAGGGAGGAACCTGGTTTCGGGACCGTTGACCTCCTTACCAGGCGATTTAGCGAGTTAATAGCACTCCGGTTCCGTCGACCATTGCAAACTACGGTTGTTGATCAGCGTTCGTATAGTAAGTCTTTTTGTGGGGGAAGTCAAGCACTTTTTTACCATTTTTCCGTCTTTTTGGAATGGATTCAGCCCTTAAAACCACCTCTAACCCGCTGCAGGGGGAGTACGTGAGTTGACCGGTTAAACCCGGAATCAACGAGCCCAACGATACAGCGGTTACCAAAATTCCTGAAAATTCCATATTCATTTTGATCGAAAGGCAAGGATTAATACATTCCCTGCCCATCTATTCACACGCCTGTTTGCCAGGAAGAAGGAGGCTGTTTGGACTATTGCAAAAGGATAACAGGACATTTCTTCCAGAGCGAAAGCAAGGCTGGGCGAGACATCACCGGGTATGACTGGAAAGTGATCGTTGATCCAACCCGGTCAGCGGATGAACCTGGTCTGTTTTACGGTGGTTTATTCCGCATGGTGGATTTGCGATTGGATCGGGACGAAAAATCCACCTGGCCGGATGGGATCGTGTTTGAACACAGGCTGACCGGTCACCGCCTGACCTTTGAAAAAGGAAAACTTCTAGACCTCACGAATAATAAAGTGCTTGTTCGAAAGCCAAGAGAAAGAAACAGGAAAGGAAAAACTTTGACAAAACCCAATCCCCATAACTCAGCTATCAGCCGGATGCGCAGGTTCATCCTGTTCCGCATCAAAGATGTGACCGGTGTCTCGGGCACCGGAGTGGTCGCGGAAGGCACCGTCTTTTCGGATGGATTATCGGTCATCCATTGGTTGAGAGAGCCGTATGCCATGGGCGTTTACCAGACTCTCAATGATGTGATTGCCGTCCACGGGCATGAAGGTGGAACACAGATTCGCTTCATAGATGAAGGTGAAATGGCACAAATCCCCCAAGGAGGTTCAGAATGACAACCAAAATTATTACGATCAGTAACCAGAAAGGCGGCGTTGGAAAAACTACCACGGCGGTCAATCTGGCGCACAGCCTGACATTAGAGAACAAACAAGTTTTGTTGATCGACCTTGATCCACAGGGTCAATGCGCTACCCAGTTAGGCATGGATGGGCAGATGGGTGCTTACTATTTCCTGACGACTCAACCGGCCTCCCCCAGCGAAGTCACCTTTGTCAGGCAGTGGATTCGAGAAACGGGCCGTGACGACCTGAAACTCATCCCCGGCAACTCCATGACTTCCTCCGCTCAGATGATCCTCTCCGTTCAGGAGCAGCCCATCTCTTATATTCGCGACCTTTTAAAAACTTTCACACGCGACCATTTCCAGCACATCATTTTTGATACCTCACCATCCGTTGGCGGTTTGCAAGAGCGGGCCATTTGGGCAGCTGACCTGGTGATCGTTCCTACGGCAACAGAGTTTGCATCTCTAGACTCCTTATCCAAAACGATAAGCACGATCCAGACCCTGCGAGATAAGAAGAACTGGCGTGGCGGGTTATTAGGAATCCTGCCGACCTTTTATGACAACACGCGCGAATCACGCGACTCTCTGGTGGACTTACAGGGAACCTTTCAGGATAAAGTCCTTTCTCCGATTCACCGGGCTACAGTCTTGCGTGAGTGCTGGTCTGAAGGAAAAACCATCTTCGAATATGCCGCCGAGTCACGGTCTGCGGAAGAATACCAACTGTTAGCTGACCTGGTTCTGAAATATTAGAGGCAACGATGGCCAGGCGAGATGCGTTTTCCGGATTACGAGAGGCATCTTCATCGAATACTGATGAAGATGGCCGCTCCGTAGATATGCCTGCGTTCTCTGAAAAACAAGATATCAAACAGCCTTTGGACTTGATCCCGACCGCGCAGCGCAGGAAGAAAAGGAACCGGGATTGGGAGCAGGTTCATCGCGCAGAAACGGTTACTTATCGAGGTGTCCCGCGTGAGTGCCATCAATGGATCGAAGAAATTGCCTACGGCCTTGACGTTCCCAGAGATGAGGTCGTTCGTGCCTTTTTGGAGTTCGGTGTGAAGCAGTACCGGAGTGGGCAGCTTGCGCTCATTGCTTATCCCAAAGCCCAGCGGATGACCCTGTTCCCGGAAGGCGAGAGGAAAACATTGGTATCTCCTGCGCAAAGTAAGGAAATCAACGCCTGGCTGAACGAGGCTTTCCCGGTAGCAGTGAAAAACGAGCGCGGAGCAAAAAAGAAGAAAGGCAAAAAAGACCTGGTTACCGGCTCCCGTTGGGAGATTCGCGTAACGTACCGAATACCGGTTCTATTAAAGGAAGAGATCCGTTCAATTGCCAATGAGCACACTCTGCCGGTGGGTGAGCTGGTCTGGTTTTTCATTGAACAGGCATTACAGGCATTTCGAAATGGAATTCTGTCCCTTCAACCGGCTCCAAAGATGATCGGCAAGACTTTATTTCAGGGTCGATGAATCTATTAGCTTTTCATGGCAGAGAAAGATTGTACTTGCTTTTTGAGAATGAAAAGAACGTCTGCGGCAATGCTGACTTGCCGCAGACAACCTGCTGACAGGCCGCAGACGGTGACGCAGACGCTGCCGCTGACGTTGATTGAACAGGAAGGCTTTTGAGGCTTTTCTTTCGCATGGGATGTGGAAAACATCCTTAGAAATGATTGGGCCAGGAAACCGCCTATATTTTGGATATTTCACAAATTGTGATTTTGTTGGTAAGGATGTTTTTATGGATGCAGCGATTGAATTCACCCCGGAAAAAGCCTGGCAAGCAGCTCTCGCCAACCTGCAAATGGACATGTCGCGGGCCGCATTTGAAACCTGGGTCAAACCTGCTTGTCTGGAGGATTTCAACGATGGCACGTTTGTGATCAGCTGCATGAACTCCTATGGTCGGGATTGGCTGGCGGATCGATTAACCTCGACCCTGGAGCGATTTCTTTGTGGGGTGATGAACCGGGAAATCAAAGTCCGCTTTATTGTGAAGGACCAGGAATATAACCTGGACAACTCCAGCGATGAGGATGATGAATATTCATCGAAAACCGACGCTGACCCGGTTGAACTGGATATCTTATACCGATCCATTCGGGATTCTCTGCTTGAACCCGGACGCGTGGTTCGATTGCCGGTCTATTTTCTCCGCTGGCTACCCTACGTCCAATCGCAAGTTATTTTTGTGGTGATGGCCCTATGGCAGGAATATTACCTGGCTTCCGGGGGAAAGGCTCAAAAGGGGAATAACAAAGTATCTGTCCGGGCTGAACAGGTTTGCCAATGGGCCGGAATCAGTCGGGCGCAATTCTTTCGTTTATTGCAACCTGGCAGCGCCCTGTATTGGTTTGCCAGAAAAAACGAAACCGACCACGAGGTGGACAGACGTACCGGACGCGCCAAAAAGTCATCCAATAAATATGTGCTTTTGGATACGCCTTTGACGCCAGGGGATGCCGAAGATTTGAAATCCTTTTTGCTGGATCAAGGGATTCGTGAATCCCCCGTTTCAGCGCTTCAAACAGCAGTTACCGCGGATCCCAAACAAATATTGAATTACCCCACCAGCCTGCCTCCGGACAACTTCGAAACTATGCAACCTCGTTACCTGACCGTCCAGGAGATTGTCCGCGATCTGGTAGGGCGCCGGCTTACCCCAGAGCTTGCTACGCTTACCGATCAACTGGCAGACCGCATCTTAGCTCAGGGAGAATTCATCCTGGTCAGCTGGTATTTTCTCAAAAACTGGCTGCCGGTTCTGGGGCCAGATGCCGCCATGTTGATTCTGGTCCTGCGCAATTTGTGTTACTTCAACGATGAGACCGGAGAGCTGCGGGATGAGGTCTGGATCGAAGGCGGCTATGAGGCAATTGCCCAACGATTGGGAATCAAGAATCCGCGCACCGTGGCTACCTGGTTTCCGGCCAGGATTGATCGCGGGAAACGGAAAGACGAACTGACCGACCGCACCGATCAAGAATTCGCTCGCCGCCAACGCCTCCAGGATTTATTAGGGTTGTTTGTAGACCGTACCGACCATCGCATGAATTCATCGGGAAGTTATGCCTGGAAGTTCAAGGTGCAGCGCGTTGATCCCCTGACCCCTCAACACGAAATGATCTGGCGGGCAGCCTCGTCGCTGCTGGCTGATTGCGAAGATCAGGGCATATTGGACGAGCTTTACTCATGGGTGGATGAGGTTAACACGGACCTCAATGATTGTATTGAGACTGTCAAAAATGGGCCAAAGATTGTTTTGAGACTGTCAAACTCAACCAATGGTTGTTCTGAGACTCTCACCAATATCCTCAATGATTGTTTTGAGACGCTCGACCTGGAAGGCAAAGATTGTTTTGAGACTCTTTTAAAGACTCTTAAACGCTTTAAAGATTCCCAAAAAGAGAAAGATACCTCCTCAACCCAAGATTCGTCGAATTTGTCTGACGATGATCCTGATTTACAAGCGGTAGCGGCGGTAATCGATTCCAACGGAAATTGGGACTTAGAAAAATTGTTAGCTCGGGCCGACAAGAAAAACCGCCAAATCTTGTTGAATCAAGAAAAAGATGCCCAGGCCTTTGTTTCCTGGGTGATTCATGGCGCATCCCAGGCGAGCATCCAGAACCCTTATAGCCTGGCGATTGCCAAACTCAAAGAGAACCCCGAAACCAGCGCCGGCGGCGCGAGTGAGCGATTAGCAGCATACCGACCTTGTCAATTAGCCGGCCTGATCGAGCAAGAGCTGACGTTCCGCTCTCCGTCCGACCGAAACTGGCGAATGCTGTTTGCTCAAGTTAAGCGCGACCGGATTCGTCTTCTGGCGGACGCGCTTGGGTTGAAATTAGATATCCAGGAGGAATCATGGATGAGTAGTTAAGTCATCGAGATCGGTAACAATGCCGAACAGAGCGGCTGGTATCCAAAGAAATCATCTAACAAAAACTAAAAAGGAGTTTTCACAATGGCACAAGGCAATTTCACATGGCAACGCGGCGACATCACCGGTGATATTTATTTTGATTATCTGCGACCCGAAAACCAGGATCCGGTTCCTTATTTACGGCTGTACCTGATGATCGATGGCAGTCCGGAAGCAAAACCGGTCAAGGGGCTTCGCGTTTTGGTTTATGGCACACTGGCCGAACTGGTGTATGGACACGTTCAGAAAGGCAGCCGGATCGGTGTCGAAGGTCATATCCAGATGCGCAGCCGGCCGAATACTACCACGCCGGTTTTTGAGGTGGTCGCCGAGCGAATTGAATTCATCCGCAATATCGATTACGAACGCGGGAAACAAGTGATCGCCGAGTTGAAACAACGGAGTAAACGAAATGGCTCCGCATCCAGCGACCTGGAAGCGGTTAAATTAATCCTTGAAACCAGGGAGTATGCTCATGATGCAGAATAACCCAGATGAATCCGTTATTCACGTGTCCGAAGAGAAACTGCAAAAATTTGGATGGATCCTTTTGGGAATTGCAGTCTTGTTCACGATTATCGGCGTGTTTGTCTCACCGCTTGATGACCAGGGAAAACCGGTGCTGCTGCTGCCGGAAGTAAAGGCTGTGGAAGATTACCGGCGCTCTGCTCAGTCCTGGATTTCCGAATTGGCCGTTCTGGATGGGGAAATTGCGCATGTGATCGCCTCTGACCAACAGGGCGATTTGTTTACCCAATCCAGATCTGCCCAACAGACCCTGCAGCACGCGGTGGAGCTGGCCCAACGGGTGGACCGCACCGGCGTGCCTCCTATTGGAATGGGAATCCATGAACAGATGCTTTCGACAACGCTTACTTATCTGGAGGCGGCGCGCAGCGCATTGCAATGGGTAAGCGCGCCTGAAAAGAAAAATCAGGATACGGCGACTCAAAAATTGGAAGAAGCTCGGAAGATGAAATCGGAATTGGAGGCCAATCAATGGCTGAAATCTCATTAGAGGAATTTCAACGTAACCAATCTGTGCAAATCTCCAGAGACATTATTGGCCAAAGCGAGGAGCATGAGCAAAAGATGCAAACCAACTGGCAAAAAACATGGGAGACCGCTCACCAATACCTGGTTAAACTTCTTCGCTTCCTGGATCAGGATTATGACGAGGCCTGCGAAAAATCCAATCACCCCTTGGAAAAGCTTGCCGACGACGATCTAGCTTACCTGATTCACATCCGGGTGCGGGCCTTGATGGATGAGGTCAAAAGGAAAGAAAAGCCTGGCGAATTAAATGAGGTCCGGCGGCAGTTGAAGGAATTGGGCCAGAAATATTCCGAACTTGAACAGGTGAATATGGGTTTGGTGGAAGCCAACAAAAAATTGCGGGATGAAAACAGCAATCTCAATTCTCATCTTTCGGCGCTCCGCCAGGCACAAAAGGATGTTTTGAATCAGACAGTGACAGGAACTCGGTCAGTTGCCGAGGCTCCTGTCACACCCGAAAAATCAGCTTCACTTCCGACCTGGATAAAATCCTGGCAGGCGTCGAAAGGCTTTGAAAAAAGTTCTGTTGCCGTTCTTGCCATGGGCGATACCGGCAAGGCGCTGCGCCCTTCCATCGCCAAGGAAATGGCCAAACGACTTTCTCTGTCTTTGGATAATAACAGCCTGGATGAAGCGGTGAGCCGGCTACTCACTGAGGAAGAAAACATTCATCCCATTTTGATCGAAAAAATTGAAGGAATTCCTGAACAGGGATCCAGCTCAGGTGGGAACAGCCCGGATGTGCTTCGGTTGACCGAAGAAGGAAAACTTGCTTACCAGGTTTTAGCAGGGCATGAACCTGTTGGAAACGAGTATGACCGGTTGATCCGATGCCACTCTTCTCCGGAGCATACGATTTTAAACATCCAGGCCGCAGAGTATCTTGTGGATGCGGGTTACCTGATTAAAGGGCAGGTTCAAGAAATTCAATTATCCAATGGCGGTTCGTTCATTCCGGATATTTCTGCTATCGACCCCACATCCGGGGAATTGATATTTATCGAAGTGGAACGAGATGTCCATAAGGATAAGATGGCCAGAAAGCAAAAATGGATCAACCTGTATGAGGCTTCCAATGGCAACTTGTATGTTTTTTGCGATAACCTGACCGGCCAAAGGGCAATCCAGGGGGAGATCAACCTGGCTTTGGGTGAACTGAAGTACAACTCTTATTTAACCAATTTGCATGGGCTACGGAATGGAAAACGGTCTGAAAAGGATGGCGGTATCTGGCTTTCGGTAAGGAGAGGAAAATGAAAGAGGGAACAACCTGGCAGGGCGTTCCTTTCCGGGTGTTCCCCTAGAGTCTAAAGGGGGAACAGTGTAGAAAATTACCGCAAACGAGCTAATCCTCTTTGAGACATGAATTGGTAAAGCGACTTAAAATATCCCAGTGGAGCAGAACGCATTATTTCAAGTACTTGTGGCCCATGACAAAGTCTAAGCCGTTTCTTGCTTCCACAAGGACATTGGATATGACCTCGATATTCACCTTGAGCTAAGATAGAAATCAAGCCAAACAAAGAGTGTTCGCTTCGCACATTGAATAGATCTTGATAATACTCAATTCTACCCAGCTCTCCATGTGATAATTCGCCAAAAGGAAGTTTTTTGTTTTTGCGAAGGTAACTGTATGAATAAAGATAGGGAATTAAATTCCTCTGAACAAATCCCAATAGGGTAGGTTGTTCAGAAAATGTCTTCCAAACAGCTAACGGTTCACCTAGACATAAATTCCCGTCTTTATACTTGTGAAAGTACCTTGGAATCAGGTTCCCTGTTTCGAAAGCTACTGGCAAACAATCTGGATAGGATTCTGGAACAACAAGAAGGATAGAATACTCATCTTCGATTATTTGGTCCGCAAAACTTGCGATGAAGATTAATTGTCCTTGTATATTCCAGACACCGTCAGTTTTTTGAAGGGTCAGACCAGAATACAAAACACGTAATTCATCAAATTGGTCAATTATTAATCCTTGTTCCATCGTATCCCCAGGGTTTATTTGGATTATTAAGTGTCACGACAGGGATAGCCACCCTTCTTGGCTCATCTTTTTTAGTTGAATCCGAAGACGAATTCTTGTCGCTTTTAGGTAACGGAAAAACGATATCATCTGGATCAGACCCTAATACGAGTTGCAAGGTTCTAGCTGCCTTATTCAAATCGGAATCTGCTTCATCAATTGCCTGTTCAATTAGTTCGAGATTCCTTCGCATCTTCTTGACGATGTTTTTCGCTCTATCCAAATCTTCGGGCTTTTCAACCTTAATTAGAGGAATACGGTTTGCCGAGGAATTTGAAATATCAGCAACAGTTGGTGAAGCGATAAAATATTCAGGGTTTCCCCAGGTATCACAAACGTTTTTCAACATATCACGCAAAGCGAGGATCCAGCTTTCTGCATCAGGGTTGTGAAATTCCGCTACCATGCATTCCAAGAAAAAACCTTTAGGGGTTTTCTGGCTACCAAAGTGAACTTTCTTCCATGCCTTCATTATTTTTACTAAAGGCTTGTAATGATGACGATCAACAAGATATGAACTTTTCTCGTTTCTTGATTCGCTATCAGACAACTGCGAGTTTGGATATGTCGATAGCCATTGATCCAGATCTTTATCTGCGATCCAAAGTGGATCGGTATATTGGTCCAATTCCCCCGATGAATAAGTTTGTGGAATGACTGGGACTATATCTAAAGTTAAATCGGGTTCATCATCAGTGACTTCATTAACGGTATCAGTAAGCTTTACTAATATTGATCTGCGACGAATTGTGGACGATTCAACATGTCTTCCCGATCGTTCAATGGCCTCACGAACTAACCTGAGGAGACAGTGCTGTGTAGTCTCATTTGATTGACATAATTCAGAAAGCTCTTTAAAAGTGTAATCAAAAGGGATCACTACATCGACATCTTTTATTCCTTTGATGGATGTGGATCGACCATACGAGCCTGAAAGGAAGGAGTTCAACATATGTGCGCCCAGGCTCTCATCTCCTTCAAGGTCTTCTCGTAGACAAGTGTGCGCTAATTGAGCACGCTCAACCGCTTTGGAATAGGGTTGAATTGATGCAAGATATTCGATAAACAAGTCGTTCAATGTGGTCATATTTATCTCCAGGTTATTGCAAAACAAATGCTTTCCGATATGATGGGTTCATAAACCAGTAAAGGTGAACCCGCCCACAAGCCTGCAGCCGTTGGCCAATTAGAAATGCTAGTGGGGACAATGTACTAATAAAGAGGTGAAGATCAGTAAATCCTCCTTTGTTTTGCCTTATTATCCGGCCAACCTGATCAGCATACGCGATAGCATATGATGCATCTATTGGCACTCCATCATGGATGTGCTCCATTAGGTCGATTTTCAGCCATTTCCCATATTTCAAATTATCGTTTTCAACGAAACCTTTGATATCCGAATGGATATCTACTTGGGAAGATATTTCTATAATCATGTGACTCGTTTGCTCGGCCGGCTTTTCGATTTCTTCTAAATGAACATTAATTGGCGCTGGTGCCGAATCTGAATCCCAAAAATGCTGAGAGAACGAACTACTACCAACACTCCTGGCCCAAACTGATGCCTTTAATTTTCGGATATTGGAATGGTACCCAAGCGCAATAGCGAGAGGTAATAACAACCTGCAATCATAATGAAGCTGGATATTTTTACCGAGGTTTATCACACCTTCCACGACATCTTTGATAACAGGAGTAAATTGGGAATCCCAAAGAGCCTGATCAGGCCAATCCGAAGCAACTAAAAATTCAGGCGACCAATCCAAATCTAGTAAGGCGGATTTTGGCAAACTATTCAAGGATCGGCAACAAATATCGATAACTGGTAAGGCCCCCCTACGCCGATAACCATAATTCAGGAACTCAATAAATATGTGCCTTATGTTTTTAGTAAATGTTGGATCCAATGAAAGAATGCAAATTTTCGAAATATCCCCATTCTCTTGTGAAAAGAATTCTTGGAATTTGACTAAGAATATATCAGGGAGGAATGCAAAAACTGGGCAATCACTGCATTCATAACTCTTTACAATGCTTGAAAATTTTTGCATTACCAAATCATCTGATTTGTTTTTAATTTCTGGGTAAAAACAAACAACGCCGTCTGGACCAAATCCATTAATTTTCATAAGGTTTCGATCTTTGTAGGTTGTTACTCCCCTCCTCCGCAATTCCCGTTCGAGGATTGCTGGAGTATTCGAAGTGTCACCGCAGGTCTCAATTAGCACAGAAATTGGTTTGTCGATCAAGGCTTCTGCTTCGGGAAGATTTGTGATTGATGTGAAAAAATCTTTATAATATTTGAACAAATACCGACGTTCGATAAATAATCGCTCTAGTAGATCATCCCAGAACCAAATTCTCACTGGGAAGCTATTGCTTTGGGTTTGAATTCTAGATTTTTGGTCGACATATGCTTGTAAAGCAACATCTCGACCAGTGCTAGTTACAATTATGAGTTGATCAGGATTCAAAGGGCTCGATTGTGCTTTCTTTATTTCATCATCGATTTCTCCCGTACTTAATTGCTTCCCTTTGGTTCGGAGTTTAGATTGTGCCCCCCGGCAACGGCCACTTGGTCCATTGGGATAACCAAAAACATCCAATCCATTTTGAGATTGCCCACTCCTCCCATTCCTTTGCGTAGTAGGATCATTCCACTCGATTGAACAAGCATCACGAACCATTTCGTCAAACACATCATCTGATTCGGGTATTGGAAAAACATAGTTATACCTAACAGTCATTTGATACCTCACTAAATGAACAATTGCTCGTTTTCACTTTGATCCAGTGTTCCATTCTTATCACCTAACTTACGTATTTAGCGGATTAGCTGATATGCTGATTAGCGTATCATGATTCTAAAAAAAAAGTCAACTTCGTCACATTAAAAAAGGTTCATTGACTGGGAAACAGTATTCCCTTCTTGTATATAGTCTAATTTTAATAAACGAACACGAGCAGCATCTTCTGACACCTGGAACGTTGATTGGACTTGAGCGATCATTTTTTGTCCTGCATCAGATGCTGCAGAAACCTTTCCGTACGTATTGGTGTCATTATTGATTTGATGGACTATTTCTTTTATTGAAGATAATGGCATTAAAAAGGCTCCTGAGGCATAACCTGCTTGCCATTCTAACCAATCAACATCGCGAGCATTTAAAATTGTATCTCGATTGCATTTTATTGTTAGATTGCGAGAATCGGGCTTGAAAAGACTGGGCTGTTCAAATGTCCAAATAAAATTATGGAAAACCACATGACCAAATTCGTGAGTTAATGTTGTACGTAATCGATTAGTATGGCTACTAGACGTGGAAAGAAAATTTGAGATCAGAACGCGAGGATGGGTGTTACGGGAAAAAATAGTCATACCTTCGACATTATTTCCTTCATTGCTTAAGTCCGAATATAAATCAAGCTCAGATGTTTTTTGTTCGATCAATATTGTCAGATCATTTGTCGAAATTGGATATGTAACTTTCCCATATCTTTCTATAAGGAAAGATGAGATTATGTTTTCGCACTCACAATCCAATTCTAGTCCTTCATAATAGGGGCGTTGGGGAAATCGCCCCGTCCTATCACGTACCCATTTCATTTATTGTCCCCTTTTAATGCTTTTCGAAATGCTTTAAACGCATTCTCGACATCTTCCGGTTGATGGTTTTGTGATTTTATATCGTCGGGTAAGGTTCCAGAGAGAAAACGCAAATAATCAAGGGATATATTTAAAACCGAAGAAATTTGTATAAGTATAAATTCCCCTGGTGGATTGCGTCGATCATGCTCTATATCGTTCAGATACTGAGCCGATATTGATTGACCATCTTCTTTGCGTAACCGTTCAGCAAGATCTTTCTGACTTAGCCCCGCTTTTTTCCTGCTTTCGGCAATATATTGTCCGAAAGTCATAAATACCTCCATAATTTATTAATACGCTAATCAGCATATTAGCATATTATTCAAAAAAAAGCAAGAGGAAGAAAAAAGTTACTGGAGAACATCAGAAGTTCCCCTATATGAACTATTTATTTCGGCTTACTGGCCTAAATTTACACCCATAGGTCGCCAGCTTCCCCAACCATAGTCCAGGAAAGCCTTTCGACTGTATTTCACCAAATACCTAAAACTTCGAATCATTAAATTGGCTTTCACTAGTGCACGTTGTGTGCACTGATTGACTGTAAAATTAAATAAGAATCCCACAAAGGGGGAAAAATGTCTACTCCCAAAAACATGCGAGCTCAAGTCTTCAGTTTGAACCATGGTGGTGCAATTCACACCTACATCAACGATGATGCCATCATTCTGCAAATCAGAAAAACAACGCCCTCTGAAGAAGATCTTTTACAACCTTCCTTCAAAGTAGCCGTCAATTTATCCCCGCAAGAGGCTATGGCAATCGCCACTGAGCTGCTTTTGGCAGTATCGAAACATTTGAAAGACTCACCCCAGTCGGAAAAATCTTAATTTTCTGGAGCACGCTTATGACCACTGAATTAATTGTAGCCCCACCTGCAACTGGCAAGACACAAGCTTGTATTCAACGGATACAAGAACTAAGAGCAAATGAACCGCTTGCCCCTGTTTGGGTGGTTGTTCCAGATCGTTTGCAAGCCTCTGCATTTCGAAAAAGAGTTGCGGATTGTGAAGGCGCCATCGGTACTTATGTTGGAACCTTTGGCGATTTATACAAATATATCTTGGAACATTCTCAAATGTATGTCCCCGTCGCATCTTCACCGCTGCTCCACCGGCTGATTCAAGAGGTGGTTGATCTTGCGGTTGAACAAGGCGGATTACCTCATTTTGCACCTTTACAAAGGATGCCAGGCTTTATCCTGGCATTGCGAGAATCCTTCGCTGAATTAAAAAGATCATTGATCTATCCAGATCAATTCATCGAATTCACCCGATCGGGAACCACGGCCCAACAAGAACTGGCCCTTTTATATTCTCTTTATCAAACCCGCTTGCAAGACTTGAATTGGGCTGACCCGGAAGGAATCAGCTGGCTCGCAGTCGAAGCTCTCAAGGGACATCCTCATATTGCTTCTTCGATCAAACTCCTGGTTATAGACGGGTTCGACTCCTTGAATGGTGCACAGCATCAAGCGACAAGACTATTATCGACGCAGGTCAGTGAAATTCTGATTACTTTTCCGGGTATCATCGGATCCAAACGCCCGGCGCACCGGCGTTTTCTCGAAGACCTGGATAAACTCATCCAGGAATTATCTCCCCACTACATTTCATTAAACAATCCACCCTTCTTACCTGCCGATCTCTTGCACATCGAGCAAAACCTCTTTGAATCCAGCGGCAGCGTTATCCAACCGGCGATGAAGCCCATCTTGCTCGAAGCGCGGTCTCCAGCTGATGAAGCCCGAGAAGCCCTGCGCTGGATCAAACGATTGGTCATACGCGAAGGCATCCCATTATCCAGTTGTATGATATTCACCCCCAACCCATCGGTTTATCATCCACAACTCAAAGCCTGCGCGGAGGAGTTTGGGATACCCATTCGGTTTACACAAGACGAACCTTTGAGTGAATCGCCGGCGATCACCGCATTGCTCAATTTGCTTGCTTTACCCTCCAAAAATTTCAATACACGGGCGTTGGTCAATGTCCTGCGTTGCCCCTACTTTGACCTGTCCATCAGTTCGGATATTGCTGATCAACTGGAATTGGTCAGTCGTGTCGCCCAAGTTGTGGAAGGACGCGACCAATGGCAAGAAACCTGGGATCGTCTTGCTCCTCATTCGTTCGAGGAACAATCCGATGTAGACGACGAACGCATATTACAGGGTTTGCCGCGCGGTGCGAAAGCCAATCAGCTTCGCCAGATCATGGAGGTGCTGTTCAATCGCATAACGCCGCCCGAGCGCAGCTGCAATCAGACCGAATGGATTACCTGGCTGGAAAACCTTCTGGATCAACTCCAGTTTTATCAAAATGCCACCAATGAGAGAGACCAAGACGCCTGCGAAGTTTTTAGAGAAACCTTACGAGCTCTCATTTTGAGCGAGATGGTGGCTGGTGAGCGGGTAGTCGATTATGCCCAGTTTTTCATTGATCTGCAGGGAACTTTAGAGGGCATTGGACAACGCGAGCCAAATGTGTCGGGAAAACCAGCTCTGCTGGTGGGGCGCATGGTCGAGGCGCGCGGATTGCGCTTTCAGGCGGTCGCTTTGCTAGGTTTATCTGAAGGTCTATTTCCCGCTAACGAACACCCGGATCCTTTTCTAGAAGAACCTCTGCGGGCTGCATTAGGTTTAGATCAACGCTTGCAGCGCGAGCAGGCAGGGCTTTTTTACCAGGCTGTTACCCGGTCCGACAAGCACTTGTTGATCACACGCCCTTACCTCTCAGAAGACGGCGAAAAATGGGAAGAATCGACTTTTTGGAAAGCCGTGCAGCGATTATATGGCAAAGAAGCAGTTGAGACAGTGCGCCCTGATGACCCCCAACCATTAGTTGAGGCTGCCTCGACTCAAGAACTGCTTTTTACCGCTGTGCGCCGGCGAAGCCTGCCCCAACGATACGATTTTCTCCATGAACGTTGGAATGGTTTACGCCATGCTCGTGAGGTAGTGAAAGCCAGGCGGGCCAAGCATCCCAAAGGACCTCATGAAGGATATGTAGAGGCGATCGCTCCATTCATGGGAAAAAGATATTCATCCGAGCATACCTGGAGCCCATCCCGGCTGGAATACTATGGTACATGCCCTTACCAATTCTATATTCGCACCGCCTTAGGTTTAGAAGCGCGTGTAGTCCCCCAGTTAGGTCTCGAACCGGGTCAGTTGGGTTCAATGCTGCATAAAATCCTGGAAGACACATACCGCAACGCATCTGACCCAAAGGACATTGAGACCGTTTTATCCAGTTTAGAAATCATCGCAGGACAGGTTTTTTCCGACGCCCCAAGGCAATTTGGGTTTCGTCCCTCAACGCTCTGGGAAAATGAGAAGGCAGAACTTTTGGATAAGTTGCGCCAGACTGTACAGGCGCTGGCAGCTGAGACGGATTGGACGCCGATCGAATTTGAAATGGAGTTTGGAAAAGGCGACTATCCCCCATTGATCATTGACTTGGGAGCTGAAGTTTTGCGAATTCGGGGGGTGGTAGACCGTGTGGATAGAAATTCCTCTGGGCAGCTGCGGGTGATTGATTATAAATCCGGCAGCATGCATCTCACCCCCAACGATTTAAAAGACGGGCATCGTCTGCAGTTGCCGATCTATGCATTAGCAGTTCGCGATGCCCGTAAACTGGGCATGCCCGTGGAAGGAATATACTGGAAAATCCTTGGTGCGGAAGCGGGTTCCCTCAAGCTCAGTAAATTTAAAACCGATACCGACCAAGGTGTCGATGCTGCCATTGAAGTCATGATGGAGCACCTGGTACGCATTGTGAACGGCATCCGCTCAGCGGAGTTTCCTTCGAAAACTCCGCGCGCTGGTTGCCCATCTTACTGCCCCGGCGCTCAATGGTGCTGGCGTTTTGAACCGGAGTATTAATTATGACCGAAATATTGTGTGAACGAGTGATTACATCCTTTGGTTTAACCCCAGACCAACGGGATGCTGCGATTGAAAGGGACCGAGATGTTGTGGTCACCGCCGGAGCCGGCAGTGGGAAAACTCGTACTCTGGTAGCGCGGTATGCTTCTTTACTGGCAGATGGATTATCACCTAGAGCTGTGGTAGCTGTAACGTTCACCGAAAAGGCAGCCCGGGAAATGCGCTCGCGGGTTCGCCAGGCAATAACTGATCTCTTGAAGCAGGCTTCAACCGAAGAAGAACGCCAGCGGTGGATTGCTGTCAATTCAGAAATGGATGCTGCCCGAATTGGCACCATCCATAGTTTATGCGCTGAAATTCTTCGCGCTCATCCTGCAGAAGCAGAAATTGACCCCAAGTTTGATGTCCTGGATGAGGGTTTAACCGCCGCACTGCGCATGAATATGATTGACGAGACCATCACCGTTTTGGCTGGCCAACCTGAATTTTCTATTTTGTTTCAGCATTTTGACATCGCCGGCCTGAATAGTCTGCTCGAATTTCTCCTGGAACACCGCCTGGAAGCTCAAGAAACTTTTGAAAAAAGCTTCGACAGCGTTCAAATTGTGATTCGGGCTATTCGAGACGGGATGCAGCATGAAACGATCTATGGATGTATCCAGGAATTGCGGAGTTTTAGTCAGCCCAGCTTGCTGCAAGATGCAGGGGATAAGCTCACCCAGCAGGTGCAAGAATTATTGGCCCTGTGGAGTGATGCTGAAATTGCGCTTGCCCAAAATGATCCCGTCGCGTGCGCCGGTTTTTTATATAAAGCCAGGCGTGAAAAAATGAAAGGCAACATTGGCAGCAAAACCAGCCGGGCAAAAGCGATCGTTGCGGAGGTGCAGGCTGCCTACGATGAGTGCTTGAATCCCATCGTTGGGGGAAAAGGGGCAAATGATCCTCCGCCTGACCGTGAAAGTGAAAACCGCTTTTTAAGCTTATATCCCATCATCAAAGCAGTATTTGGGCTGCTCGCTTCAGCATACCAGAATGCATTGTGTCAGCGTCGTGCGCTAGACTTTGACGACCTCGAGAGCGGGGCAGCACGCTTGCTCAAAATCCCTGAAGTCCGACAACATTGGCAAGCAGAAATTGGGAGCCTGCTGGTCGATGAATTCCAGGACACAAATGAGCGGCAGCGCCAGATCGTTGAAGCCCTGGCTGGTGCCCCTGGGCGATTATTCGTTGTGGGTGATGCACGCCAGAGCATTTATCGCTTCCGCCGCGCGGATGTCACCGTATTCCGATCTATTCAACAGCGCGTCCGCACACAGGGAGGCCTGGTGATTGACCTGGATCAGACTTACCGTGCCCACGAGCCACTGCTACAAGCCACTGGCGACTTGTTGACAACGGTGATGGGTACCGGAGACGATACCTCCCGCCCATATTATGTACCATTCTCTCCTCTTCGCGCGGTACGCAAAACAGAACCCGAATATATCAGCCATCCGCACATTGAATTTGTTCTAGGGGCGGGCGAAGATACCGCTGCAGCAAGACCGTTGGCTGCTCGAGCCTTGGCCGCACGATTGCTGGAACTGAAAGAGCAAAAGCAAATCCGTACCCGGGATGACGTCACCCTGCTTTTACGGGCTTCGACTGGTTTTGCGGCCTATGAAAATGCATTTGAAGATGCAGGAATCCCGTTTGTCACCGTCGCCGGCCGTGGGTTTTATGACCGGCCAGAAATTCGGGATGTGCTCAATATCCTTCGTGCGTTGGCGGACCCGGCGGATGATCTTGCGATGGCCGGCCTTTTACGTTCCCCGGCTTTTGGATTGACGGATGCAGCCTTATACCAATTACGCTGGCAAGAGGACACTCCGATTCCTTATTGGACGGCGTTGCAAGGCGACCTGGAAATGTTGGAGGATGCCGATCGTACCCGCGCCGTTCGCGTGAGGGATATTCTGAACCAGCTTTTGCCTCAAGTAGATCGCATTACGGTCGCCGATTTGCTGAAAAAACTGGTGGACATCACGGATTACCGCTCTATCCTGGCCGTGGAAGACGGTAATGGAACCGGAGGTCGGCTGTGGCGCAACCTGGACAAACTGCTTACTGACGCCCAGTCCAGCGGCCAGATCAATGTTCGCGATTTTCTTGAATACCTGGCAACAATCAATGATGCGGGAGCGCGTGAAGGCGAAGCGCCGGCCGAAGCCCAAGGATCCGTGCGGCTGATGACGATCCACAAATCCAAGGGGCTTGAATTTCCGGTCGTCGTACTGGCAGATGCCAGCCGGGAACCTAGAGGGGGAAGCGAGGCAATCTACCTCTCGCCGCAGATAGGCCTATCTTTTAAGCTGGATCCGCCGCCCATGATCTATCGCCTTTCGAAGTGGGAGAACCAAAAACAGGACGAGGCAGAGTCCCTGCGGCTCCTATATGTCGCACTGACACGCGCAAAGGATAAGCTGATCATCAATGGGCATTCCACGCCAACCTCCAAAGGGGAATGGCAGACCAAAGCCTGGCTCGGCGATTTGTGCGCTGCAGCCCAGGTTGATGCAGATACGCTGGTTCAACAATCTGGGACCGCTATGCTGCTTCAGTTAAATTCGGGGCAAACGGTGCGCGCCTGCGCGGTTTCAGCAGAAGCGGGCGGCCTGCCAGCCAACGAAGCGATGCAAACCCCCTCCCACGAGGAAACCGATCTCGCCCCGCTCTATCCTTCCTTGTTGGAACCTGAAGCTGCCGTGATCCACGAAGACGAGCCCGAGGAGATGCATGCCTGGCGGGCGACCGGCTCCGCCGAAACCATTCCGCCGGGCGTCGTCGGACAGATGGTTCACAAAGCCATTGAACTGTGGTTGTTCCCCGGGGACCCGCAGCTGCTGCCTCTTTTAGAAACCGCTGCGTTAAACGCCGGTTTAGCCCATCCGGTCCAACGATCTACAGCGGTCCGCCATGCCGTCGAATACCTGGAACGATTGCGAAACCATCCATTGCGGAGTGAGATTGATGCTGCAGCGCAGCGATATCACGAGCTACCCTACTCCCGCAGGGTTGATGATCATGCAGAAACAGGTTACATAGACCTGTTATATGACTCGCCTTCGGGATGGCAGATCGTTGATTTTAAGACGGATTCCATCCGAAGCGTGAAGGAACGAGACGATTTGATCCGGCAATATTCACGCCAAATGCGCAGGTATTCGGGGGCGGTCGAAACGCTGATTGGCCAAAAGGCCCAGACCCGAATTATTTTTCTCGATGATCATGGTCGAATCGAGATTACCAAAATCGGATGAATATACTGGGCTTTTTCCTTATAAGGAAAAATTTCGGGGTGTAAGACTTACTCGGAGTGCACGTTGTGTGCACTCCGTTCCCCTATACTTGTATCATGGATGATAGAAAGGGAAAGTAAATTATGTCTCAGAGGCAACAACTTGAACGAATCATGGAAATTGATCGTCGGATCAGAGACGATGAGTATCCCAATGCAAATCGACTATCGAAATCCCTTGAGGTAAGCCGGCGTGTCATATTTAACGATCGAGATTTCATGATAAATCGTCTGGGAGCTCCAATCGAATTCGACCGTGTTCGAGGCGGTTGGTATTATTCTGATAAAACTTGGGTATTGCCGGGAATGATTGTGACTGAAGGCGAATTATTAGCTTTTTTCCTGAGTGTAGAAATTTCAAAAAGGTATCTGGGAACCAGCTTGGAATCCTCCCTGCGTTCGGCAGTTGAAAAGATTTCCAAAGGTGTCAAAGGCCCAGTAACAGTTGATATGGATACGCTTCGATCACATTACACCTTCTCTGCGCCTATGTTGATCTCAGTAAATGAACAATTTTTATTGGATATCCACCATGCAATCTACGGAAGTCAATGTTTATGGATTCGATATTATGCTGCATATCGTGGTGAATATACAGAACGAACGGTTATGCCATACCACCTAAATAACGTTAGGGGAGATTGGTATCTTATCGCTTTCGATAAACTGCGCAATGAGTTTCGCACCTTTCTGGTGAGTAGAATTGAAAATCTGAAAATTTTGCCAGAAAAATTTATTCGGGATGTGAAATTCTCGATTTCAGATTGGATGGGCAGTGCTTTCCAGGCTGACCGAGGTGGTGAGGCAACTGATGTATTGATCAAGTTCAATGCAGTCACCGCACGATATATCCGTGAACGGAATTGGCATGCATCGCAGAAGGTTGAAGAACTTGAGGATGGAAGCCTAATCCTACACCTGAAAACTGGTGGCCTTGGTGAAGTAAAACGTTGGGTGTTGCAATACGGGAGTGGCGCTGAAGTTCTTTCTCCAGAAAGTTTACGCCAAGAATGTATTGATGAAATCAAGAGCGTAGCAGGCGTTTATGGAATCTAAAACAAGATAAGAAAGGGGCGGCAATGAAGGAAGAGAATTACGTAGATACAAGTAAATCCAACGAAACATTGTCATTTTTGATGTCGGGGTTGGTTGCCCTTGCTGAAAATAATTGGATGTACCCGTATCCATCCACCCTAATCAGAGCCCGAGGTCTGCTCTTTGGCGCTTACATAGAACAAGGTAATTGGAAATTCCAGTCGATCAGTGAGTTCCTCCGAATGATTCAAACGCCTCTCAAGGATTGGTGGCCATTTTCTGAGCTGCCAGATGGGATTGATCCTGATATCCCAATGATCGATTCGCAGCTACAAATATCCAGCCAGGTGGAAGAACTGCTGCTCGATCTGGATGATCTTTCTGGTAATCAGAAATTCAATGCCAGCGAGCTTAAACTTGTTCTAGATAACCGTAAGATTCGTGACGCTGTTCTAAAAGTTCAAAAACACCCCGAATTGGAAGATGCTTATATAACCCTTCGACGGTTTCTAATTGAAAATCCATGGATCAACATCAGTGATGGCATCCATATACCTAATGAAACAATCCAATTAATGGGAAAAGTTAGCGACTTCTATGAAAAACCATCTCCCAATATGCTCCATGAAGGGAAATACTGGCTTTGCCCTCGCTGCAATGGAATATTGATTTGGGCAGACGAAAAACCCAGATGCGCGACGAAGGGCTTATGCGAGCAGATTGTAGACCTTGCTCAGGCAAGAGCGATCACTAATGAAATAAGCACACTGAAAATGACCTTCAGGAAACGAGTTCAATTGCCAGGATTGCCGGAGTTGGAGTTGCATCGAGAACTCGCCAAAATTCCGGGCGTATCTGTCGCATTATGGCCTGAGGCTGACCGGTATGACCTGCTCGTTGAGAAAAATGGAAACATGCGCTGGGCAATTGATGTCAAGGATTATGCCAGCGAATTTACCCTGAGCAATTTGTTGCGCCAATCTCACCCGCCCTATAAGAAAGATGTGAAATTCTATTACGTCATCCCGGATTACCGGGAAAGGATGACTTCAGGGTATCTTCAGAAATTAAAGAAACTGGCCCCCCAAGCGAAGATCCAATTGATGAGCACATTCTTGAGGGAAGTTACCAAGGCATAGGTCGAAGGTAAATCAAGTTCGTTTGCCTTAAACCGAAAAGGAGACTGACAATTATGTATTCTTCACTTCAGGATTTGTTCAAAACCCGATTTCCTACCGAAAGTAACGATAAGGAGATGAGTTTTAATCTCCTCATCAGAGTGGAAACGGGGCTCCGCCTACTTGAAATGCTTGGATTACAAGACCAGCCAGTAATGACCATTTGGGCTCTCAATCAAGGGTTGGTTACGCCAGCTTTAGCTAACCTGCAACTGAATGAAATTCAAAAACGTTGGCTTGCAAATTATCGGGCAGTCATCCACCGGACGAGTAAAAGAGATTGGCAATTCGATTTTTCGACCTACGCTCAATATCCTGAAAATAAAAGGGTATATCGATTGCCCGGCGATGAAAATTACGAGGTAGAACCGTTTTCACGAACCAGGAGACAAACACAGAGAATAAAAGTATATGATGAAGTGTTTTCAGGGATATTACCGTTCAGGAAAGAAAAGCGGTCGATTGCCTCTCAAGGATCATATGGATTCGCATATAACCGAGAGTACAAGGGTGAAGTGGTTTTTTCGGAAAAAATATTGAGAGAAGCACGGAAACATCCAGTTTCCACTTTCAAGGTGCACCCTGAACGAACCAAGCAGACCTACTCACATCAAAAATTGCGCGAACTGGCTATAGAAATGGATCATCTAGAACAAAGCCAGGGATATAAACGCCCCAACAAATGGCTTGATCGTATTGACACAATGATACGGTATCGAGCTAGGCGCCCAGATGGAAGTCTGAGCGAGGTAAATACAGAAGCATTAGCTATTTCAGGAATGACTCATGTCGCTGGTATGGTCGGATCCGGGAAAAGTACAATCGCCACCTTGATCGCCTTTGATATCGCCCGACACCATCCGAGCCAACGGGTTACTTTGGTGGTCGCAGATGTTGTCGAAGTCCTACGGATGTCCGAATATTTCAATAACTTGCTTGCAAATAATGATTTTCCGGTCGCGGTCCCGTTGCTCGGTGCCACGATGCGGGATTCTCATCTCATCAACGTGTACAGACAAAAAGAATTTTCAATCGCTTCTGATCAATGGCGATTGAGATTTCTAGATACCACTTGCCTTGTCAAGCATTGGCTTGCCAATATTGACGAAACTGTTGAGGGCAGCATGGAGCCGGGAAACGAACCATGCAATGAGCTTTTTGAACTAAATGATAAGAGCGATCGAAAGAAACATTTTCTGTGCCCTTTGTTTTCGATCTGTCCAATGCAACAAGTATATCGGGATATGATCGATTCCCCAATATGGGTGACAACAATGGGTGGGTTGGGCCAGGCCAAAGTCCCTTCGCAAGTGGATAATAGGCAAATCCCTTTATGGCTATTGGTTTACGAACAATCAACGTTGGTGATTCTGGATGAGATCGATTCCGTACAAGGATGGTTTGATAAATTATTGGCTCCAGATCTTATTTTAGATGACACAGGCGCAGGAGGATTGCTGCAAGACACTTTACGGAAAATCAGCAACTATCCCAGTGGCAAATTTCGGGAAAGCACTGATGTGGATCGCTGGCGGCAATCGTATGACCAAACCATGCCTGCATTGCGGAACTTTTTAGGCTTGCTCGAACGGAATTTGGATTTGCGAAATTGGTTATCTGTCCGGCCTTTTACATCGCTGCGTATCCTATCCGAACTCGCTGGCCGTATTTCTGGATACAGCTTATGGGAAGGTGAGGATGCGCCTAAAGAGGTTAGGGATTTGTATCAATCTCTCCAAGAACGTTTCATCGCGATGCAGCAAGCCGATCTATCGACTGAATTGTTTAGCAACCGCGATGAAAAATCTGAACTGACACTTCTTTCACTACAAATTGCATCATATGGCCGTGGTGAAATTAATCCATCAACAAACAAGAGTGTTTCGGCCTGGATCAAGAAAACAATGGAGGGACTACCTCAGCATATCCAGGATGAAATAAAGATAAGAGGTGAGGCGAAATCAAAAAATCGAGGCGATAGCGAAAACACTGGCAATCCCCAAGATATGACTACGCTCACACGGCGTCTTGAACTCGGATTGGTCGCATCAGCGCTAGATCGTGATTTACGCGGCTTATTTTATGGGTGGCACTATGTCGAAGAATTATTTGGCGAAAATGGAGGACCTACCCTCATTCCGCCATCTTTTGCTGGGCTTCTACCTACCCCACCCCTGGGTCGTTGGCGAGGATTCCGCACGACCGAAGAAGGAGATACAGCTCGCAAGATGCTCAGCCTAGCAGTTTTCGAATACGCAGCTGTGGGTCGCTTTTTTGTTCAGAACTTTGACCATCTTTTATCGGATCTGGATGGGAAAGCCGGTCCGAACGTATTGGCGATGTCCGGCACTAGCTGGATGCCAGATTCAGCGAAATTCCACTTTGCGGTTCCAGTTGTTGGAATCCTCGAACCTGACAATTCGATCCAGGATGCAATTCGCAAAAGCACTTTTACTTACTTGCCTCAATCAACCGAAAGTAAGGGGAGCAAAAAGAAATCTGTGCATTACTTGCGGGTGTCAGGTGCTGGCAAAGAAATGGGCGAGAACCTGGAGCAAATGATCCTGGCTCTGGCCCGCCACCCTGACAAATTCATGTCCCCCCTTGTTAGAGAGCTAGAAAAACTTGACCAATTAAGTAAGGTCGACGCAGATTGGGAAGATCGTGCTCGGATCTTGCTCATCGTAAATTCTTACGAACAGGCCGAACAAACTGCAACGATTCTGCGCAGCTCACTTAGGTCTGACTTAGCAGAAGATGTATATGCCCTCGTTAGAAGCAACGAAACCTTAGATTGGGATTGGCGACCGTATAAAGCGATCAAACGGAGTGAAGTCGAAGCTACAGGTCACCTGGCTCGTATCCTTGTCGCGCCGATGGGGGCAATCAGTCGCGGATATAACATTGTCAGTCCCAAAACCGGTAGAGCGGCTTATGGATCGATATATTTTCTAATCAGACCCATGACACCGCCGTTTGATGCAATGACGATGGTGGCTGGAATTAACCATAAACTTGATGAATGGCTAAATCCAGAAAATAATCTATGGTCAAAGAATTCTTCGAATATTCTTGCCGAGGTCAATGCCTTACGAATTGAAGCTCGGAACGCTTGGCAGGCAATGGAAAGAGGAAAATTCTATCGTTTAATGGAAGAAACGGATAAGAAAGAACTCGGTGCCAGCACTGCAAGTTCAGTCATTCAAACTTGCGGTCGGCTGGTGCGAGGTGGAGTTCCATTTAGAGCTTATTTTGTGGACGCCTCTTGGGTTAATAGTCAGAAAACTTCTGAGGGTGATCTTGTTGCCCACCCTGGTGACAGTCTCCTGGCAGCCATGATTGAGCGTCTATTAAATTACACCAATAGCGACGTCGGACGGGCATTGTATGGGGCCTTTTATGACGGACTTCAATCACCGATTGGGGTTCAACTTGATTTTAGTAATTACAGCAGCTCGTTCAGTATGGATGGGAATGAATCGTTAGACCATTGAAAGGAAAAAATATGCCGCGGAAAATCATCCCCCAGAATCTTTTACCGACTCGTTTTCGCCTTCGTATGGATGCCTTAGGAGAAAAAAGCATCCATGTATTAACTTCCAATTGGTGGGGCGAAGCGAACTATGTCGCCAAGCAATTAGCCCAAAGCTCATCTATGAATGCGAAAACGGGGTTTTTAAATCAGGCGGTGACTGCCCTTTCCCCAGTACTGGTTCATGGTTTTAGAAAAACCAGTGTGTATCCTCAGCCCCCTTTATATCAGATGCTCGCTCTCAGTCAATATCCGGGTGAAAATCTGGTTAATTCACTTGCTCGCCATTGGGCTGATATCTGGTTGAATACTTCGTTCCCAAATGTACTACCATCAACCATAAAAAATAGTTCCGAAAAATTGTATGACCTGATTAATTATTCCCAACAGAGGTGGGTTGAAACAACTGTGTCCGAAGCTTTGAGTGATGGGAGGAATAACTTGCGTTATTCAGCGTTACCTAGCCTAATCGCATCACAATTCGTGGCAGGTGGTCAATCATCATTTTTTGACAGAGAAATTAAGTGGGGACTGATCCAACAAGATGATAATGGCCTGGCAGTGGTAAGCGAACCTCAGAGGTCTGAACATGGACACACATTCGCGTACATGATTCGGTTCGCGCTTCAATACCAACCTGGAAGTAAAGAGCCATGGATCCATACTTTCATCTCCTGCCAACGATATATGGACAAGCCATTGGTTTCAGGTAACAAAGACCGAAATGCTACGATTCTATTACGATGCAAACAGCCATTAAATCCCGCATGGAGTGATCAAAATACTACCCTTGTTCGCCTTCCAGTGCTAAACACCCCGACCAAATCATCCACAAGAATAGCCCCGCCAAAGTTTTTAGATGGTTTCCATTCCCTCCTCGACCGCGCCCAAGCTCGGGAGATAGAACAAGACCCATCAAAAATATTTAATGAACCTTTGCGGTATCAAAATCCAAGTGAGGACAACTACTTTGTGCTCTATGCCGAAGGATATGAACCCGATCATCCACTCGGCAGTGGGTTTGGCGCTAAAGAGAGAACGGAAATATATCGGATTATTGAAAAAAGGCTCAGTTCTATTCTTGAACCAGGATGTGCGATGAAGCTTTACAAAGGCGCTTTTGAATCAAAAGCATTGGCTCCGTGGAAAAACACTGAAAAGAAAAGTCCAACTGATCCGAATTTGAGACGCGAGGCGCGGATTAATGCCTTCTTGGCATCATCCCAGGGTCGGAAAACGAACATCGTTCTTGCTTCATACGCCCCAGAAATGGCTAAATCGATGAAATATTTCGTGGAGCAGCGCCATTTTATATTTAAAGAAAATGATACGTGGCCGGCCCAAGTGTGCTTAATCGAGGTCACCATTCCGGACCATTTATTCAAACCGCTGGAAATCCAACAAAGAGAAGGCCAGAAGAAATCAGAAAGCCGAGTTGAAGCAGAACAACGCTTATCTCTCGAATGGCAAAAATATTTGCATCAATTCCGAAGCACTGAAAACGAGAAGGTATTCGCGTGGATTGAAATTCCGGAAACAAGTGATTACCTTTCCCCTCACGACGCCATCAGAATGGCTTGCGTCAAAGAAGGCATTCTGTCTCAAATGATCAAGCCGCTTAAGTCAAATTATGAACGCCTTACCAATATGGGTCGATACAATACGGACCCAAAGGCCAACTACGATTTCGGCCGGCTGTATAACGCCTGCAGCGACCTTATACTTAGACAGGCTGGCGTGACCAGCGGCAATCACTTGGATGGGCTTAAAAGCGATTATATTTCTGCTGGCTTTTCGACAAAAACGGCTGATGATTTAGCGATAATCGGCATTACCATGTTCCGAAATAATCAAGATTTTTTCCGCGGGCGAGGAAACGTAAGCATCCCCGTAGCCGTCCGCATCTTGGCTAATGGTTGTGTTGAGGCGAAAATCCCATCGGTTTGTAATAACTGGGTAGATTATTATCAGGCAGCCATCCTTCTGGGAAATGCATTTATCCAAAATCGAAGAAAAGCGTCATTCGAAATTGAAGCCCCAGTCTTTGAAAATTTTCTACAGGTTTTGCTTGCAGAGCATCGTGAAATTCCAACCCTTTTAATTGTAGATGCTTATAAATTGCGAACCATTTGGAATTACTTAAAGGTTGATAAATTAGACCAAGGGCTAATCATGGTTGGCAGCGAATCATTTGAACCGTATTCGTTTGCGAACATGAATGTTGTTTGGCTCAGACAGCATGGTGACGGAGAAACGCCACAATATGTGGCTACTGATGAAACATCCTGGGCCGAGGCTGATGACGCAGATAGAGTTGCCCAATCAAGCCTTTATGTCGACAATGACGCTGGGGGAAAGCTACAGCATTACTTTTCAATTGGACGTCTGGATAACAACAACAAAGCTGATCAACAAGCAATGCGCTTTGATGGAGGCGGGAAAATGTATTTCAGGAACCAACAAATGATCGAGATGGTTCCTGTCATGGGAAATGATCCAATTGCGTCAATCGCAATCACTCACATCCTGCGATCGTCACCTGCCTGGAGCACTGGGAATACCCTTCTTCCTTATCCGATTCACCTTGCGAATACGCTCGTCGAAGACATGTTGCCTCTTTTGGGAATAGATGATATAGCTGAAATGGACAACTAGATTTAAGGCAAACGAATCAAGATCGTTTGCCTTAAATCTATGTTTGCAAAAAAACTACACTTAATTGTAAGGTTTCATAATTGGATTCATTAAAAAAGAAATAGCTGAGTGAGGGGGGCACCCAACTATTTCTTGAATTATTATAGAACAAATATTCCATTTGTCAATGGTAGAAAATTGATATTTGCATTTTTATTTTGTTCAAACACATAGCGGTTCGCTAATATTACTGAAATTATGACCTGCCCCCCCAAAACTGGTCCAAAAAATAAGTGGTAAACGGAAACAAAAACCGGATATCATGAAAGGAGCGAGGTAGGGAAATGGCAAAAAAGACCTTTAAAGCGGAAGACATCATCAACAAA
>Ga0209719_1000979_pt1 | contig 38546 bp, 29 predicted proteins | sample AD_JPNAS2_MetaG_FD_184421 | JGI IMG/M metagenome (GOLD analysis project Ga0209719, IMG submission 184421) | Active sludge microbial communities of municipal wastewater-treating anaerobic digesters from Japan - AD_JPNAS2_MetaG (SPAdes) (version 2) | ecosystem: Engineered > Bioreactor > Anaerobic...
AGGTAGCGCAGATTACCGCAGGTGGTCCGCAACAGTGGCACCAGCACGCGATGGGCGGTACGCAACTGGAGATTGAGGGTCATCATGTCGCGCATGCCGCCGCGCACTACGACCGTGTTTTCGGTGGAATCTATGATCTTGTAGCCTAGGCGCGTCAACTCATGTGCTGTGAGCGGCGCGAGGCCGCGCGCGCAGGAGACGATCAGGGGATAGGTGTCTTTCCAGAGGTTCATTTCGCAAACTGGAAGGGGGCGGGCGGGGCAAGCGACGCTTGCCCCGCAGTTAGGATTTAGGATTTAGGATTTAGGAGTTTCCGCTCCCGCTTATCACCCATTACCCATTACCTATTACTTCCGCCCCTCCCTCCCAGCACAGCCGCGCTGCGCGCGGAGTTAGCAGTTCGTCCGGTCTTAGAATTCCCAGCCGGGGCGGATGTAGGGCTTCACCAGCGCATTAGCCGCCTGATTGTTGGTGAACTGCTGCTTGCGGCTGCTCCACTCCAGTTTGCCAGGAACCTGCTGCGCAATGCAGCCGACCAGCATGCCTTCCAGCATCGGTACCGAGTGATCCACATCCGAGAAGCAGATGTCGTTGCCCTTACAGGCCTCGACGAACTCGATGTACTGACCGTTGGTGTTGCGGCGGAACTTAGCCGGGATGGCTTCCTCAGTCAGCGCCTCGTGCTTGGACATCGACTTCATCTTCTCCTCGTCGTTGAAAGCGATGTAGCCGTCCGCGCCGTAGTCGTTGGTGCTGCAGACCATGCCTTTGCTACCCATGATCAGGCAGCCGGTGTTCGGCACCTGGCCCAGCGTCGTGACAACTTTAGGCATGATCTCCGCCGAAGGCTTGAGGTTGCCGTCATACCAGTAGAGCGTCACCGCAGGCTTAGAGCCGCGGGCAGCATAGATCATCTTGACGATGCTCTTGCTGGGATACGTGTCGTTGGCCTTGCCCTCAATCTGGATGCACTCGGCGGAGAGTACCTTGCCCAAGTTCAGGCCGCGGAAGGGCAGGTTCATGGTGTGGCAGGCCATGTCGCCGAAGGCGCCGGTGCCGAAATCGAAGAAACCGCGCCACTTGAAGGTGTGGTAGGTGTCCTTCTTGTAGGGGCGGAACGGCGCAGTACCCAGCCAACTCTCCCAGTCCAGCGTGGCCGGCACCGGATCGGAGCCTTCGGGGCGATTGAGACCCTGCGGCCAGATCGGGCGGTTGGTCCACACATGCACCTCGGTCACATCGCCGAGAATACCATTTTGCAGCAGCTCTGCGTTACGGCGCAAACCGTTATTGGCGCTGCCCTGATTGCCCATCTGCGTAACCACGCGGTTTTCGTTGGCCACCTTCTCGAAGTAGCGCGCCTCCCAAATCGTACGCACCAGCGGTTTCTGGACATAAACATGACACCCCTGTTTCATTGCGCGGACTGCGGCGGGCGCGTGCATGTGGTCCGGCGTCGAGACCGTCACCGCATCGAGATTCTTGCACTCATCCAGCATCTTGCGGAAATCGCTGTAGCATTTCACCTGCGACGGATTCTTGCCCTTCTTCTCGATCTCGGCGAGCGCCCTGTCGATCGGGCCGCGGTCCACGTCGCACAGGGCCACGATGTTCTCGCCGTGCTCAAACATCGGCATCCAGTCGCTCCAGCCTTTGCCGCCGACACCGATCACGCCGATGTTCAGTTTCTCGCCCGGCTTTTTGGTGAATACACGCGCGGGCCGCGACGAGACGCATCCCCCCGCTGCCAGGATTCCGGCTACACTAGCGCCACCTTTGACGAAATCGCGACGATTTAACTGCATCATGATCCTTTTCCTCTTTGATGTTTCCCCGGTTGCCCGTTTTCACAGCCGGAAAATGCGTGTTAAAAAAAACAGAAAACGTTGTCCATTATAGGAAATCTAGAAACAGGGTTCAAGCCGACGCATCAAATTTTCTGGCAAGCTCTGCCTCGCCCCGTCAAGGACACGGAATGATCGTGCGGGTCAAAAAACTTGCGTCTCGTATCGAAGATAGCACAGCACCGCAGAGCGAACAACCCTTGAAACGTACAGGTTCGGCACGAGACAGTAGGGGTGGACTCACGCGACGTGAACCCGGCGCACGCGCGGACCGTCGAATTCGCACAGGTAGATACCTTGCCATACGCCCAGATTGAGGTGGCCGCAGGTCACGATCAGATGCAGCGAGCAACCCATCAGGGAGGCCTTGAGGTGCGCGGCGGAGTTGCCTTCAGCGTGTTTATAGAAGGGCTGCCGCAGCGGCACCATGCGATCAAGCTGCTGGAGCATATCGTTGACCACGTTCGGATCGGCGTTTTCGTTGACCGTTATGCCGCAGGTGGCGTGCGGCACGAAGACCGTGACTGTGCCGTCGGAGACACCTAACTTCTCCACCGCCTGCTGCACTTGGTTGGTGATGTTCACAAACTGCTCGCGTACACGGGTCGGAACTTCAAAGTGTGTCATGCTGGGTCCTTTTTTTCTTTCGCGTTACACAACATGGCTTACGGGGCGGTTGCCGCCGTCTTGCGGTTTGCATTGAAGCGCGTCTCATACATCGTTGCGCCGATCTTGCGCGCCGCTTCAACCAACTCGGGATAGGGCTGGTCGGTGACCGTCAAGAAGCCGATCTGGTAGTTTTCGCCGTCGCCGCGTCCGGTCAGCGCCTGGTCGCGCCATTGGAACCAGTGGGTACCGACGTACCGCGGATGGCGCAGGCATGACTCGACAAAAGCGACATAGCACGCGGCGCGTTCCGCTTGATCTCGGGTAGAGACCAGGCCGGTGTGGAAGAGGCCGCGGTCGAGTGCGCCGAAGTGGAATTCGCCATTGATCATCGGCTTGTCCACACAGCCTTCCGGCAGGTCTTTGTCCGCTTGCCGCCGATAGATGTTCACGCTCACGACATCGCAATACTTTGCGGAGGCGCGGTAAACGCTCGGCGCACCCCAGGCAATGCGGCAGCCGAGATAGAGCTTGTCCGGCGCGACCGCTTTGACTGCGTCGCGGATGACGCGGAAATACTGCTCGGCGATCTGGGTGTGAAACGCCTCCAGGTCTGCGTCGCAGCGTTTTTCCGAAGGCTTGTTGGTGCTGGCGAGAAAAGCGTCCCACGTGTCGAAGCCGGTACCCCACGCGGTGTTTAGTGCGGCGACCGTCGTATATCGGCCAGCTAGCCAGTCACGGAAGGCGATCTTGGCTGGTTGTGCGGCGGGCGAGCAGAGGGCGCTCAACGCTAAGGCGCGGTCGTCCTTACCCCAAGACAATTCGTTGTCCACAAAATACCCGATGCACCACGGATCGCTGACTGTGCCGGGCTTCTGCTGGTCACGCGCTCGCTGTTGGATGCCGTCGATGAATTCGCGCGCGAATGGATCCGGGAACTTTCCCCACCAGCCTTCGGACCCCTCGATGCGCGGGCCGCTGGTGTTCAGGCATACGGTGTAGGGCGTGCGGCGCTGGAGATAGACTCTGGAGTCGGACCAGTTGGCCACGGTGTTCAGCCCCCAGGCGCGGATACGGCGGTGCGCCAGATCGGCATGCTGGTCGAACCAGGATTCGCCATATTTGCGCAGCAGATTCACCCCGACGAAATTGAAGGTCCGGAAACTGCCTCTGTCCTTGTAGAAACCGTGCGGCGCCCAGTTCGCCGTGCCGTAGAACTTTTCAAACGGCGATCCCTTCTCCGGTAGCCACGTGAAGTAGTTTTCGCGATGCGGGATGCCGGTCTCGGCACCGTGCCGTACGCAATCGACACCATGCGAGAAGAAGAGCCGCCCGTCGGGGTCTACCAGCCACCATGTACCGTCGACTTGCTCGGTGCGAAAGTGACCGGTCGCCTTGAGCTGCGGTCCGCCGGTCCAGCCGCCCCACGCATTACGGTCTGTGGCAGGTCCTGCAGCGTTGGCGGCGAGCCACGCCGCTTCCTGCGCCTTGGCCTGCTGGAGTTCGGCTTCATCATGTATTTTTCCCGGCCAATCATCATGGCGGAACTGGCCGAAACGGTCGACGAAGGGCAAGAAGGTATCGGCCTTAAGCAACGTGAGCGGTGCTTTGTCCGTTTCGATCTTGAGGATCGCGAAACGCGCTGGTTTGTCGGGCGCATTGAGGAAGACATGCAACTCGGCAGTCTTGCGCACATTGAAGGAACCGCCCTCGATCGCGACGGGATAGCCCCGCATGCCGACCAACTCAAGCGGCCGGTCGAGCATCCAAGGACTCAGGCGCAGGTTGGCCTTGATCACACCGACCGCTCCCGGTTCCAGCAGTACGCTGCCGCCCGGCGAACGATCCTTCTGGTGGCGGTTTTTGACGCTTAGATTGATAGTCAGCGCGCGCTCTGCAGCATTGCTGACCGTGACGCGCAGCGGACCGTACTCCGCAAGGTCCATCTCGCCCGCTTTGAAGAACACCGTGGCGCCCGGCCAAGAGTAGCGTGTGCCGACGGTGACATGCACGGTCCGGCCCGCGTCAACATTGATACTGCTGTCGGGATGCTGCCGTACGTCACATAGATCGGACGGCCAAAGCGTCAACGACCCTCCACGCGCGGCGGCAGTAACCCATGACAGAACGACAACGATAAAAGCACAGGACAAGCGATAGTGTTGCATACGGGAATGATGGCACAGAGACGCTTCTGAATCAAGCGGAGATCCTAGTTCTTCCCTCTGTCTTTATCCCTTCTCCGCTGTATCATCATGATGGCCGAGATCACGCAGAGTGCACCGACGGCCAGCAGGCGGAATAGGCGCGAGGGGGAGGACAGGGACGCGACGGACAACGGCGTATCTGCCGCAGGGCTTACAGAACTTGCGGTGGCCTCGCGGGGCCGCGCCAACAGTTCGGCCTCGGTCACGCGTCCAGCGATCAACTCCTGGACCTGCTCGGGCGGCAGGGTACGGAGGCGCTCGACGCGCTCGACGGCGGCCGCCTGTGTCCGCGCGCGCGCCTCAAGACGGGCGGGGAAGTCGGCTTCCGCCTTTTCTCGCGCGTCGAGCGTCTCATAGGCGAGTATGTCGCCGTTCTCGGAGGCCTCGACCAAAGCCCGCGCGGCGGTGGCGGAGAAGAGGAGCAACAGAGTCAACAGTGTTTGGCGCATGATCATGGCTGCACCTCCGGTAGCACTTCCTGCCAGGCGATCACACGCGGTGTTACAGGGGTCATGGGCAGATAGATGAAGATGTCTGTACCGTCACGGCTGTAAGAGCCTAGCCGGATATCCCAGTTGAAGTGTACAGAACCGCTATAGATGATGCCCTCATCGCGGCAGACGAGGGCACCGTTGAATCTGCAGGCTCCGATGATACCCATCGTGGCATGATTATTGTACAGCACTGCGTCGATCCTCGTGATGCTTGTGCCTTGGGCGTTTTGGCTAATGATTCGGTCGCCTACGGAACTTTGATAGTACTTTCGTGCTGACGTTGCGATTGGTTCATACACGCCTTGACTGTTGCGCACATAGCGGATTTGGGTGCCGCCATCGTGAGCAGTGTAATCCCCGTGGAAGGGACTTTCGTAACCGATCGAGGCGTCGGACGGATCACAGGCATATTTTTTCACCCAGTCTGGGGTGATGTAGGGTTTAACGGTTTTCTCCCAGTTCTGACCCGTATAATTACCGAGCACGATGTTGCCCTTGGCGGCCAAACACAGCATGTCCTTTCCGGCATTTTTTTTGGCGGTCTGCTCTGGATGAGGGTCGGGCTTGGGCCAACTCGGCGGATCGACGTAGGCGAGGTCACCGACGATATGGATGTTTCGTCCGGCGTAAATGGCACCCTGACCGGTGACTTTGCCTTTAATAACGACATCGCCCTCGACGACGACGGGGCCGTCGATGCGGATCGGCTTCTCGTCGGTGCCGACCAAAACGAGGCACCCTTTGTCGGCCCCATTGGTCAGCCCGGAGGGCCCCGGACCGTCGAAAAAGGCGTCGACGAGCGTTCGGTCCTGTTGCTTGATGGTGCCGCCCTCGTGCTCCGCGATTTGCTGGTAGAACTCCAGATTGCCCAGAAAAGGCATGGGGAGCGGTTCATGGTATTCGTTCAGGGAGAGCGTGCCGTCGTAACCCATCGGACAGGCCTCGCCGTCTTGGTGAGTGGGCGAGGTCGGACGCCAGCGAAGGTTGTTGTTTGCATTTCTATAGTCATTCAATGAGAGGTGTCTGGCAGCCTCTGAAGTGCCGGAGCCCCCCGTGATAACTCCTGTCCACCCCAATGCGTCATTTGCGGCCGCATAGGCATGACCATTGACCCAAGATTGTCCGTCCAGATCCAGGTCTCCATTGGAGCGGATGTCGCCGTTTGCCGTAACGCCGCCTCCCATGAACCATCCGCGGTTGTTGATGAAGTAAGCGTAGTCGAACACCTCGGATCGGGCCATGGCATACTCGACGGTCTCTTCGATCACGCGGGTGACGGGCACGCCGGCTGGGGAGGTCGCTGAGGCGGTGGCGCGCAGGGTCACATCGGCGGTCTGGCGGACGGCGATGATCGGGGTACGGTCGACGCTGACGACAGAAACGGAAACCTCACAGCCGTTGATTGCGGCATTCTGCATCATCGGGTTGTCAAAGCCGCCGATACCGATGGACTGGGCGCTGAAGGTGTTAAACCAGGCGAGGATGTCCCATGTGGAGGGCCAACTGTTGAAGTAATTGACGAAGGCGGTTTGCGTTTCCATTTTTTCCCGATCGAGCGCGGTCTGGGCGCTGAGTCGGCAGCGGGTGACGGTGGTGTGGATGCCGGCGGTACGGGTCGCGTTGAGGGTGAGATTCAACGCACCGCCGACAAGGATGCCTGCGGCCAACACGGCGCAGAGCACGATCGGCAGGACGAAACCTTGGGAGGACGGAGCGTTCATAGCTGGCCTTGTTGTGTTAAGGGTGGTTGTTTCGGGGTTGGTTACCGATTCGAGGCGGCCGGTCAGGGATTCATGATCTGCACAACCGCCTCGTCTTGATGCGTGTATTCGCGGGAGCCGACCTGGAGGGAGAGGCCCATATCCACTACTAGGATGCCGTTGTCACTTGGAACGGGCGAAAAAACGTTGTCGGACCTGAACCTAATGTTTCCAGCCGTCAGCCAGCGTGCGTTGCCGCGGTCCGCCCTGATTCTCCGGTTGTTCATGGTCAACCGGTTGGGCGGTCCGCGTCTAGGTTTGAACATCAGGCCGCGGCCTTTCCCTTGCGCGTTCGGATTCTGGATCTGGAGTTGGGAAAACTCGGAGTTCATCAGGCCGCCCTCGCCGGACGCGGCGTCGTCGACGTGGTAGAGCAGTTTCTCGCGCAGCGCACGTGACTGCAGCGCGAGTTCAATGTCAGCGACAGTGGCCTCGAACAGTCGGATTGAAGCCACGAGCGTAGGTCCGCCCATGGCAATGATCAGGCTGGTCAACGCGGTCACAAACAGCACTTCCGTCAAGGTGAATCCCCGTCTGGAAGATGTCGGTGTGGCATGGGTGGCAGTCATGGTAATCCTTCCTGAGAATCAAGGGGCGTTACGGAAGTAGTTCCTGTTGACGCAGTGCCGTTCAAGCCTATACGGTTGCGGCAGCTGGACCCAGCCACCGTTCGGCTGACGCCACCTCACATCGGTCATGATCTCCCAACTGGTGATGGGGGTGCCGTTCGGACGGACGGAGAGGAAGCATTGGATGTCGTTGGTTGATATCCCCGCGAACGCTGCCGCCCGTGCCGCTTGGATCTGGGTCCACGTGGCCGGAAAGTTGGTGGGGTTGTCGGCGTTGTTGTCAAACCACCGGGTCTGACGATTGAAAACATCCCATGCGACATCAAACGCATAGGTGTCTGCTGCCAACCGACAGCGCATGTGGGCGGCGCTGCGGCGGCAGAAGAGCGAGGCTTCGAACAGGACCAGAATCAGCACCAGGCTGATGGAGGAAGTGAAGACCAACTCCACCAACGAAAACCCCGACCTACGGGAGAGCCCGTGGCGGCAACCATTGTTCGAGTCTGTCGACCAGTTCATGATCAGCGATTCCGATTAGAAATCATCTGGAACTTCAATGCGGATTGTGCGCACGCGCGCGTCCCTGACCTCCGGATCACCCGGTTCCCTGTCGTCAAGATCACTGCCGTGCAACGTCCCGGGATCCGAGAAGAAGGGGACCTCGAAAGTCACGCCGCAAGCAGGGCACTCTGAAGAGGTCCCGGCCATGTCCGCCGGCGCTTCGATCTCTTGACGACAGTTCTTGCAGAAGAAAGAAAGCATCCGTTTGGACGACAGGGTTTTGGACTTGGACTCCTCGTCTGGTGCGAAACCCAACGCCGCCAGATCAATCCGTATCGTCTGGCCGCCACGCGCCTTCTGTTCGGCGAACGTGACCGCCGGGGATGGCTCCGCGACTGAAGGCGCGGTGCCGGGATCGGTGGCCGATGCCACTGCCGATCCCGCCGCCGGTGCCGTGGTTGGGGTGTCTGGCGCAGCGGCAGGTGGGACAGTCGGCTCGGGCGGGGACTGCAAAGCCGGCCCGTGCAAGGTGTCTGCTTCTGATTCCGGCGGGACAGTGATGGATGAGCCGCAAGCCGGGCAGTGCGCCTCAATGCCTATGGCGGCGCGGGGCGCCTCAATTTCCTGTCTGCAATTTTTGCAACGGAAGGAGATGGCCTCGGAAAAATCCTCTAACTCCGCCTGCGTGGGCCCCTCTTTCGGAAGCACGGTGACCAAATCTTCGGGCGGGGGGGTGACGGCGTTTCGAGCGGCTTTTACGATCCTCGCACGCAGCGTGCGATGCTCAGCAATGAGAATGGTTTCTCCCGTTTGAGGATTTTTCATGCGCCGGGGTTTGCGTAAAACCACGTCGATACGGCATATTCCCGGGACTGTGAATCCGCCATCCGCCGCCTCACGATAGGCAATGCGCGTGAGTTCATCCAGCATAAAACGGGTCTTTTTCTGGGTAATTCCGACAGCAGAGGCCAACTCGCGGATCAGCGAAGCCTTAGTATAAGAAGTTTCTTTCATTGCGAATGCCCAAACAAGGGGTTGTACTCGCATGCACCTAACGCACGTATCGTGCCAAATTGAATTTGAGGGAGCTTGTTTGGCACTGATTCTGCTACTTAACCCCTCGGTTAGGAACTTTCAACATGGCTATGAAATTCTGGTTTGGGAAAAAAGGGTTGGACGTCACGCCGTTCAATGCTGTGAGACAGTCGGCGGGCGATGAGACGTCCGAGGTGTCTGTGGCGGATGTGGCCGTGGCGGATGACCGGTTGGACGATGATGTCGTCGAGAGCGACGCGTCCCTCCAAATCGATGGAACAGCTTTGCTTGCGGTCCAACCGATTGAGGCGAGTGAGGAGAAGGCCGAGCCTGTTGTTGCGGCACCCAAGGCCGCGCCGGTGGTGATGTTAAAGAGGGTCGGCGTTGCGGCTCCGCCTCTGCGTCTGTCTATGCACCCTTCTGGGGCTGCTGTCGCGCTTGCGTCCGAAACCACTCCAATGTCTGGAACCGCTCCGGCGCCCGAAACCACTCCGGCGCCCGAAACCGCTCCGGCGCCCGAAACCGCTCTCAGGGTCGTTTCGAAGGAGTCGCGTCCGACACCTGCGTCTGCACCCACGCTCAGGGCCGTCCCGGAGAAGCCGCGGGAATCGCAGCCGCCCCTCAAGGCTGTCCCGGAGGGGCCGCAGCCCGCGGCCACGCCCGCGGTGACGACGTCCAAGCCGTTTTTTTCGTTGCGTGTGAAGCCGAACGCGACGGCGTCTGCCGCCGGGGCCGCGCCGCAGCCGATACCTACGCCGCTGTCGGGGCCTGCCGATGCGCGACAGGGGGGGGGGACTGCCTCAACCTTTGTTCCGGGTGAGTGGGTGCGGCCCAAGCCCGATCAGCGTGCACTCTACTACCAACTGATGGATGGGCTATATGACGCGATCCTGATCTTGGACGATCGGGGACATGTGGTGGATGTCAGCAGGCGGGTCACCGAGATTCTTGGGTATTCGCGCGAGGAGACGTGGGACATGGCGATCGAAAAGTTGATCCCCGGCATGTCGCGGCAGATGTTCGAGCGCCTCAGGCGCAATCTCAAGGACAACCATCAGATTTTGATCGATGCGCGCTGCTTCCGGAAAGACGGATCCTCGTTTGCGGGCGAGATCGGGGTCAGCACGCTGACTCTGACCCGCGCATCCAACATAGTCTTCGCGATCCGCAATGTGGAGCGGCGCAAGAATGTCATGGATGAAATGCGGCGCGGTCAGGCTGCTTTCGAACTGTCGTTTTCGCCCTGTTTCGTGTGCGATATGGACGGCTTTTTCCAGGTGGCCAATCCGGCTTTGCTGGAGGCGTTCGGCATTCCGGATATTGGGCAGGCCAAGCGGGTACGCTTTATAGACCTGCTGCCCGATGCCGCCAGCCTCTTCCTGCGCGCGGTATGCGGCGATGAGGTCCGCGAGACGCTCAACGTCCCTGTGACCAACGAGATGTCTGTTGCGCTGGAACTGGTGCTGGCACCGCTCAAGAACGGGCAAACGGTGACCGGCGTCGCAGGCTCGATGCGTCAGCCCTGAGTGTCCGGAGCATGCCCGGTGCCTAAAATTTAGGCTGATATCTCGGCAATGATCGCGTGCGCGGCGGCGCACGGGTCGGCGGCCGCGAGGATCGGACGCCCGACCACCAGATGGGTGGAGCCATCCGCCACCGCCTGCGCCGGTGTGGCCACGCGCTTCTGGTCGCCTACGTCCGCGCCGGCGGGGCGCACGCCCGGAGTCACCAGCAGAGCTTGCGGCCCCAGCGACGCGCGCATGGCGGCCACTTCACGCGGCGAACAGACGATGCCGTCAGCACCGTTGCCGCAGGCAAGCCTTCCCAGCGCCTCGACCTGTGCCGCCACCGAACGGGCGATGCCGAGATCGTCCAGATCGGACTGGTCAAGACTGGTCAAAACCGTGACGGCCAAGATTTTCGGGGCCCCGGCACCTGCGGCGAGCGCGGCGCTCTTCGCCGCCTGAATCATCGCTTTACCGCCGGCCGCATGAACGGTCATCAGGTCCACGCCCAACGAGGCACCGGCGCTGACCGCGCGTTCCACGGTGCGCGGGATGTCGTGCAACTTGAGATCGAGAAAGACACGCTTGCCGCGGTTTTTCACCGCGCGCACCACATCCGGTCCGGCCGCGCTGAAAAGCTCCAGCCCGATTTTGTAAAAAGTGACCGCATCTCCCAGCCGGTCAACGGTCTGCTCGACCTCGGCCGTGGAAGAAACATCCAGCGCAACAATCAACTCTGCCATCTACCCATCCTTTTTTTGTGTGTGGTATTAAGCCATAATTGCCCGCCATCGGCAAAAAAAAGTGCTGTGCCGAGCAATCGGTTAGCCCGCCGCCGACGCTTCGCAAGCCCGGTGACGGGCTTACAACTCCTGTGCCCGCAGTCGGAAGAACAGTCGCGGGTGGTCCAGCCCGTCGCTCGCCCTCCACTGGCCGCTGCCGGATGGCGCTTCGATCGTCGGAACCAGCGCGGCTGGGGACCAGTCGGTCAGGTCCTCGGTTGCCAGGACTTGCGTCTGAATCGGGTTCACGAAGGCCGGGTGCGAGACGATGGCGTCCCCGCCGGCCGGCGTGGTCAGCGTCAGCAGCGGAACCGTCAGCGGCCCGGACGCCGTATCCGTCGCAAAGCGGAAGAGGTTGGCGACACCGTCTGTGGACTCCGCTGATACCCCGTAAATTCCGTTGGCGCTCGCCCAGACATCGTAGGGTCTGTTGCTCTGGTGCTCGTAGCACCCCATGTCTGTGGCGGGGCCGGACACCCGGCGATTCCCCGCCAGATCCCGGTTGTAGTGCGACTGTGAGTAGTCGGCGGCGTCGATGCACGGCGAGGAGCTTTGAAGCGTGTAGTCGCCGTCGGCCGCGTTGACGAAGGCGGGGGCATCAGAGATACAACCGTTCCCCGTGAGCGAACCGTCCGGCAGGCAGAGATGCGAATAGAAGTTTTCCTGATAAACGTTGGCGTTTCCGAGATCCGCGCTGTTTCCGACAATGATGGAGTTGTCGGCACCGGAACCCGCGATGCCGCCGCCGTAGGTCTTGGTGGTATTCCCTACGATGGTGCAGTAATTTGCGGACGAACCGGCCAAGCCGCCCCCGACGCCCGTTACTGGACCTCGAGCCCCTTCGCCAATCAGAAACTCCAACAAGGAGCTATCAACCTGATTCCCCGCAATCAGGCAGTTCTCTGTGTTGAGGAACACCCCGCCGCCGCCCGCTACGAGTGCCGTGTTCTCCAGAAGTTTGCAATTCGACAGGATCGCCAGAACCGCACCGCCGCCCACTAAGGCGGAATTATTCTTGATGATACAATTCTTGACGTACCCATACCGCACGCCTCCGCCCCAGTCTGTGAGGCTCATCGCATAGCCGCCGGTGACCGTGAACCCGTCCAAGACGGACTGCGGCTCGACGTAGCTTCGCCCGAGGACAACGGTCGTGCGGTTCAACACCCCGTCGGCGTATGTACTCTTGATAGTCGTTGAGCCCGCGCCGTTTACGCTCTGGACGGTGATCGACTTGCCAATCGTGGAGACTTTGCCGGAATACGTGCCATCGCCCACCAGAACCTTGTCCCCGTTGCGGGCGGCATTGACGGCGGCCTGGATGGTCTTCTTCGCGGTCGCTTGCGAAAAACCGTCGTTGGCATCGTTGCCGGTCGTGGTCACATAGATCGTCTTCTTCTCGAATCTGGCAACGAGGACGATGTCCGAAGCGATGTTGGAGAGGGTGACGGTCGTGTTGGCGCCCGCAGGCTCGCCGTTCGCCTCCCAGCCGAGGAAGGTGCGGCCGGTCGGTGTCGCGACTACACTGATGCTCCCGCCGTCATCCACGACCGCCGTTCTACGGGAGACAGCGCCATCACCTTCAACCCGCACGGAGACGACGTGGCCGGCGACGCCGTCCTCGAGGCAGCCCATATCCGGGGCGGCGCCGATGACACGGTCGTTCCCCGCCAGATCCTTGTTGTACTGGACCTTTACGTGGTCGCCTGATCCCGCATCCAGGCACGGGGACGACGCGCGCAGCCGGTAGTCGTCGTTGGCAGGGTCGACGAAACGAGGATTCGCCACGATGGAGCCGTTGCCCGTCAACTCCCGCTCAACGGAACAGAGGTGGCTGTAGGCGCCGCTGGCAAGCCCGATTGTTGACCGCAGGTTTCCGGAGATGTTCTCCTGATCCAGAAGGAAGGCATTGAAGTTCTCCTTGCGACGCTCCGTGCCATGGGCGGTCAGGATGCAGTTTTTCAGAATCGTATCGGTAGCTGCACTGTTCTGAATCGCCCGGTTGTTCACAATCGTACACCCCGTCGCGGTGCCCCGTAACAGGCACCGCCATTTATGCCGTCGTTCTTATGGATCAAGGAGTTTAAGGCGTTGCAGTTGTAGAGGCCACCGCCATCGCCCCCCGTGTTTCCCACGACGACACACCGATCCAGCGTGGCTTTGTACACACCACCGCCGTAAATAGAGAAGTTGTTCGAGATGACGCAGTCGACAATGGTTCCGCTCCAGACACCGCCGCCCTCTGAACCGAGGGAGGAGATTTCGAGCAGATAGCCATTGCAGATTGTGAATCCCGTAATAACCGCTCCCTTGCAAAGAGTGACGGCTCGCGAACTCTTGTTGGCATCTATAAAAGTGGTTCCCCCCCCGTTGACGCCCGTGATTGCAAGGCGCTTGCCTTTCACGTCAATCGCACCGTACGTCCCTGATTTCACGTAAATCGTCTCGCCATTAACTGCCAGATCAATGGCGGCCCCGACTGTCTTAAGCGCGGTGGCCCAGGAGTTGCCGGTGTTGCCGTCGTTACCAGTCGCGGCATCGACATACCAGTCGAGAAGCTCAATCGCCACCGTCACGTCGGTGTGCGAGAGGATGTTGGTCAGCGTTAGCGTTGCGTTGGTCGCCGCCGCGATGACCACGCCGTTGGTGGACCATGACGCGACTGCCCGCCTGTAGGTGTTCGTGTCCGCGGTGAGGGTCACGGAGCCGCCGCTGTCGATGATGGGGGTAACCGGGGCGACCAACCCGCCGTCGCCAGCTGTCGCCGTTACGACGATTCCTTGGACGACGGTCTCATAGACACCATAGTCGATCTCCGCGACTCCGTCCCCATCGCCGTCCTGGACGCGGGCGTCTCGCAGAAAGTCAGCGTTCGCAAACCCCTGGTACAGGTAGTTGTGGTCGCCGACATCGATGTACGGAGAATCCGCACGCAGGCGGTAGTCGCCCGCCCAGTAGTTCACGAAGCAGGGGTTCGGTTCGTTTTCATTCTCGCGGATGCCGTCGCCCGAGTTCATGTAAAAGAGGGTGTTGATTGAGAGGCAGTTCGCGACGGAGCCTGGCAGTTCGCTGTTGTCCGTGGTGTTCGCTACGACCGTACAGTTGAGAAGCGCCATGCCCTCGTTCTCCAGCGAGATCGCCGCACCGACCAACTGGTTGGCGTGATTCTTCCCGAAGATCGTGTTGTAGTGGTAGGTGAATGAAAACGGGTTGCCGTAAGCGCCCCCGCCGAGTTCCGCCGTGCAGTTCCGGATGATGCAGCGCTCCGTGGTCGTGTCGGCCACGCCTCCGCCGTAGCGGGCGGTGCAGTTTTCGGCGATGCAGTCAACCAGATAGCCGCCGCGCGCACCCCCGCCGCAATCCTCGTAGTTTTCCTGAACAAACCTCGACATCACGTTGCCGTTGCGCAGGGTGAAGTACGCCAGCGCGGTGTTGCCGCCCGTGTCGGCGTCGTCGGCAATCAGCGTCGCGCAGCGGTTGGTGCCGCCGCCGTCGATGATCGTGTTCGTAGCGGAGTCGCCCAGGATTTGCACGGTCTGGTTGCTGGAAACAATCGGCGGGTAAACACCCGCCGCCACGAAGATCACATCATCCCCGTTGGTGGCGACATTGATGGCCGCCTGAATGCCGGCAAAGGCATTGTCGGGACTCGTTCCGTCCTGATTGCCGGCGCCGGATACGGTGACGTAGTGGAATGTCCAAGCGAACGAAACCAGCGGCATTGCACCCGCGAAAACAAACGCGAGAGCCAGAATGCACAGGGAGACCTTTTTCATGGCGTGTTGTCCTTTCATCGTAAAACAGAAGAAATCTCGCACCTCGAAAAGCACGGGGCGATGGTATAACATTCGAGGTCCCTGCGCAACCTCAATAAATTTGCTCTTTGCCCCTAAGCGGGGGTGTGGTAAGGTGAAGGCGTATTTTACCGGGGGAGGGGAACTTCGTGGATACCATTCAAGCTTATTCGTTGATGTGCATGATCCGCCTCTTTGAAGAGGCGATCGAACGCCTTTTCCTTGAAGGACGCATCATGGGTACCGCCCACACCTGCATCGGTCAGGAGGCCGTGGCCGTCGGCACGGCTGCAGCGCTCGATGCGCGTGACGCCATGACCACCACGCACCGCGGACACGGCCACTTTCTGGCGCGCGGTGCCGATCCCAAACGCGTCATGGCCGAACTCTTCGGGCGCGAAACGGGGTACTCGCGCGGCCGCGGCGGCAGTCAGATGATGATGGATCCGGCCATCGGCTTTTTCGGCGCGAACGGCATCACCGGCGGCAGCATCCCCTTCGCCGCCGGCGTCGCACTTGATGCGAAGCTGCGCGACACCGGTCGCGTCACCGTCTGCTTTTTCGGTGACGGCGCCTCTAACCAAGGCGTCTTTCACGAAACGCTCAACCTCGCTGCGCTCTGGAAACTGCCCGTCCTTTTCGTGGTTGAAAATAACGGTTACGCCATGTCCACGCCTACCGCGCGCGGTCTGGCGAACCCGCACATCGCCGATCGCGCCAGCGCGTATGGCATCACGGGTGTCAGTGTGGACGGCAATGACTTTTTCGCTGTGCGCGATGGCGTGGCACAACACGCGGCCGCTTGTCGTGCCGGACAAGGCCCAGTGTTGCTGGAGTGCGTCACCTACCGGTTGTCGGGCCATTCGCGCGGCGATCCGCGTGTTTACCGGTCGCGGGAAGAAGAGGCCGCCGCATGGGAGAACGACCCGATCCTGCGGCTGGAGACGCACCTTAAAGTCGACGGAACGCTCACCGACGACGCCGCAAAGACTCTGCGCGAAAAAGCTCAGGCATGCGTCGATGACGCGATCCGCTTCGCGGAATCCTCCCCGCTGCCGGACTCGGCCTCGTTGCAGGAGGATCTGTTCGCTTAACCCGCTGTCTTAATCTTCACCCTCTATTTCGAGACTGTCATGCGTTCTGTCACCTTCACACAACTCATTCGCGAAACACTGGCCGCTGAACTGCGGCGCGATCCCTCGGTCTTCCTGATGGGCGAAGACATCGGCGTCTACGGCGGCTCCTTTGGCGTGACGCGCGGACTGATCGACGAGTTCGGTCCCGAGCGCATACGCGACACCCCGATCTCGGAACAGGCGCTGACCGGCGTCGCGATCGGTGCGGCAGTCGCGGGGCAGCGGCCCGTGATCGAAATCATGTTCATGGATTTCATCACGTTGGCCGTCGATCAGCTTGTCAACATGGCTGCTAAGCTCCATCCGATCTACGGTCGTCCCTGTCCGCTCGTCATCCGCACTCCGCCCGGCGGCGGCCGCGGTTACGGTGCTACGCATTCGCAGTCGCTCGAACGCCTCTTTGCCGGTGTCCCGGGCATCAAGATCGCGGCACCCTCAAACGCCACCGACGCCTCCGCGCTGTTGCAAACCGCGATCCGCGACAACAACTCGGTCCTGTTCCTCGAACACAAACTGCTCTACCCGCAACGTTTTGATGTAGAAGACGACCTGCCGACACCGTTGCCGTTCGGTTTTGCGCGTGTCGCCCGCGAGGGGGAGGACCTCACGATCGTCGCCTGGTCGCACCAAGCCTTTGTGGCCGAGCGGGCCGCTGCGCAACTGGCGACCGAGGGCATCGACGCCGAGGTCATCGACCTGCGCACGCTCTGTCCGTTGGACATCGATACGCTGGCTGAGTCGGCCCGCCGCACCGGCCGCGTCATGATTCTGGAGGAGGGCCCCAAGACCGGCGGATTCGCGGCCGAGATCGCCGCGCAAATCATGGAGCACGCCCACGAGTATCTGGAGAAACCGGTGCGCCGCATCGCGGGCGCGGACTTCCCCATTCCGTCAGCCAAAAACCTTGAGGCCGCCTGTCTCCCCGCTTACGACAACATTCTGGCGCTGGCCCGTGAGTGGATGGGCTGAAATGACTTACTCGCTGATTACCCTTTCGCACAACAAGATGGCCTGCACGCGGCGCTGCCTCTCGGCGCTGCTGACGGACACGCTCGTCGATGCCCCGTGGGAGATGATCGTTGTCGATAACGGCTCGACCGACGGCAGCGCGGAATGGTGCGACACCGAACTGGTCGCGTTGGGCGCGGCGCACGGCGTACCGGTCACCGTGCTGCACAATCCCGGTAACATCGGCTGCTCCTTTGCGCGCAACCGCGCGGTGGCCGTGGCGCGTGGCACGCATCTCGTGTTTGTCGATAACGACGTGGCACCGCGTACGCGACGCTGGATGCAGGGGTTACGCGCGGCACTCGAATCCCGTCCCGGCGTCGGCATGGCAGGCGCCAAGATGGTCTATCCTTGGGTGCCTTACCCGATCCAGTGCGCCGGCGTCGGCATCTCACGTCGCGGGCACGTCTGCTTCCGTGGCCGTGGCGCGCCGATCGACGATCCGCGCTTCGCGCGACTCGAGGAGGTCCAGTGCTTGATCAGCGCCTGTCTGATGATCCCTGCCGAACTGCTGCAGTTGCATGGCGGTTTCGACGAGGCCTTCCATCCGGTACAGTTCGAGGATTTCGACTTGGTCTACCGGCTGCGCGAAGCCGGTTATGCCGCAGTCTACACGCCGGATGTGGAGATGTACCACTTCGAGAGCGTCACTACGCAAGGCACGCCGACCGTGCGCAATGCCGCAGTCGTCGTGCGCAACGGCCTGCTCTTCCAGAAACGCTGGCGTCATCTTTTCGAGCACGAGGACGGCCCGCCCGAAGAGGCCTGCCGCTGGCTCAAGATCACGCCCGTCCCCTTCGACGCAATCGGCGATCTGCCGACCTTCGCATGAAACAACAAAGCAGTGCTTTTACTCTCACGATTGCGACCACTGCGTGGTCGCAATAAGAGAGGTTGACTCGCGACCCGCGACTTGCGACTTGCGGCCAGCCCTGCACCCCCAAAAAAAATCTGTGTGATCTGTTCTTTTTCGGTTTTACCCTCGCTTTCGCGGATACGACCCGCTACACTGGCACCATGCGTCTTTGGAGCGAGATTTCTTTGCGGCGGGGGTTGACAACCACCGGCATTATGGTACGTTGTTACCAGCAAACCCACCAAGCCTCTGTCCTTCGGGACATGCTCAAATTTGGTGGGTTTTTGTTTTTCGGGAGAGCCGCATGAAGTATCTCAAACAGGCCCTTTCATTCCCCGAACAGGCAGACCGCCTTTTGGCACGTGGACTGTTGACCGACCGCGACACACTGATTGCTCGTCTCCAGTCCGTCAATTACTACCGTCTCAGTGCCTACTGGTACACGTTCCGCGTCGTGGAAGATGCGGAAGATAGGTTGATGCCCGGAACAACACTTGAGATAGTTTGGGATCGGTATGTCTTTGATCGCCAGCTTCGTTTTTTGGTGATGGATGCTGTGGAGCGTGTCGAGGTAGCCATACGCACGCAGATCGTTAATCAGCACGTTTTAGCACATGGTCCATTCGGTTACCTTGATCGAGGAACCTTACCTGGCATACCCGTGGAAGCGCACCGGAAGTTGCTGGAAAAGGTGCGGAACGAGGCCAGAAACAGTCAGGAGGAGTTTGTCCGACACTATTTTGGCAAGTATACGATGGAGCACGATTTGCCGCTCTGGATCGCATGTGAATTAATGACTTTCGGCAACGTGTTGGCTTTGTTCATGGGGCTGCGCACACGTGTCAAGAAGGACGTTGCACAGTGCTATGGACTGACCGTTCCCGTTTTGGGATCCTGGTTGAAGACGCTGAATCAGGTCCGAAATATTTGTGCTCATCACGCTCGTTTATGGAATCGCGTGTACGGTGTCCGAGCCGTGATGCCGGACAGGTTGACGTATCCCGAATGGCATGCGCCCGTTTTCGTGGATGGAGAGCGAACCTTCGGCATCCTGACCGTGCTGTACTACCTGCTCAAGCAGGTGGCACCGCAAAGCCGGTGGCGGGATCGCCTCACCGGATTGTTCGATAAGCATCCAGATGTTCCTCTGCGCTTCATGGGTTTCCCGGAAAACTGGATGGAATGTCCGATTTGGAAAAAGTAAGTAAGAAGAGGTAATAAGTGGTCTTGCGGGGCATCGGGATCGCCGCCTGTCGTCAGTCGTTGGTCGCCAATCGACCTCTCGCTACAACCGTGTAGTGGCTCGTAATCTTGAGAATAACCCTAAAAAAGGGTCAACTTTCAACGCTCTTTTTAGGTTTTACCCTCGCTTTCGCGGATACGACCCGCTATATTGACACCATCAAGCGAGCGGAACGGTAGCATGTCTCGTGGGGAGGAGAGTTGAGGAGTGAGCGATATCAAACTATTCCGGTTGAAGAACGGCAAGATGGAGAAATTGCTCGGTAAGCCTGTCAAACTGGAGAAGCAGCTCCAAAACTTGGTTGAGAAGCACATGGATACCCTCCTGCACATCCAGTTTCTCGCCACGGAATACTCTACAGGAAGCACACACTCTGGACGGATTGACACGCTTGGCATTGACGAGAACTTTTGCCCCATCATTATCGAGTACAAGCGCAACGCAAACGCCAATGTCATCAACCAAGGCCTGTTTTATCTCGACTGGCTGATGGACCACAAGGCTGACTTCGAACTGCTCGTCCAGAAGCAGTTCGGACAGGAGATGGCGTCAAAGTTGGACTGGAGTGCACCGCGCCTGCTCTGCATTGCCGAAGACTTTACACGCTACGACATTCACGCTATCCAACAGATCAACCGGAACATTGAACTCATCCGTTACGTGTTCTTCGGTGATGACCTGCTCCTGCTTGATCTGGTTAACGTGGTATCGGCGGGGCCTATAGCGACGGGAACGACGGGAGAGAGCAAGGACAACGGCAAGAAGTCCAAGGAATACAAGACCCAAGAAGAGTATCTGGCGGAGGCATCCTCGCAACTCAAAGAGTTATATACGGCAGTCCGCGACTATATCACTGAGTTTGACGACGACGTTCAAGAACGCTTCCTCAAGTTGTACATCGCCTTCAAGCGCCTCAAGAACTTCGTCACGATTAAACTCCTTACAAACAGCAACAGCCTGCTGATGTGGCTCCCGCTGAACCCGGATGAGATCGTCCTTGAAAAAGGCTTCTCCCGCGACGTGCGCGGAATAGGCCATCACGGTACGGGTGATCTGGAGCTGACCATCCGCGACCTGGACGATCTGAATAAGGCCAAGTCACTCATCCAGAAGAGTTTCGAAGAGAACTGATTACAGTATCCATTGACAGACCGGATGCGGCTGTGGGCGGGTCTCGTTTTAACGCCGTGGCGGTGTGGCTTTCTGGGTTCTCGATGTTTGATGTTTCGTTTGTTGATCCGCGTTTTCTTGCACGGTTTCGTGGGGGTGTTGGTTCTGCCATCCACCTCTGACGCTAAGCACTAACCCCAGGGTCACATATTCGAATATGTGACCCTGAAGAGGGCGGAATAGGGGGCGGTGATGATGGGGCGGGGTGGGGGTGTCTTTTCTATGTCACGCCCTTTCAGGGCTGATGCCATTTCTTCTTTTGGGATCTCGGGGCGTTGCCCTGAGCTGGTATGGCACGCCCCTTCTGGGCTGAGTAGATCACCAATCGCCGATAAAGATGAAACACCAAGAACACTACGATTTTTACCCTTGGCGGTTCAATAATGTTCCGATACCGATAGCGATATCGATTTGGATGGGTGTCTTCGTATGATATCCTCTTCCCCCAAGCTCTGCGTCTGCGCCTCTACGTTAAAAAACTGAAACCATCCCGCTGCTGCCGAGCGATTACGGTTGCCGCACACATGCCCTCTCCGTTATTCTATAGTCATTGCGCACGATACCCAACAGTGCGCGGCGTGACGACATGTGGCGACTCTTCAAAATCATCGGTTCTATCCTCAAGGGCCTTTTCTGGCTGGCTGTTATTTTGCTGGTGGCCTGTATGGCGGTGCTTTATCTGCTCGAACGCGGTCTGCCGGCTCCGTTGCTGCATCGGCTTGAAAGCGCACTCTCTAACGAAGACCGTTTCGTGCGGATCGAACGCGCCACCTTTAGCCTGAAACGGGGCATACAGTTTCACCGTGTCAAAGCCTTCCCGAAGCGGGTTGCCGGTCAAGCGCTGGTGTCGGTCGACGAAATCACCGTGGATCTTGCGCTGTCGCCGGGGCTTGACGCCTCCAAACGCATACGCGGCGTGACCCTCAAGCAAGTCGTATTGCCTGACCTGCCGCCGGAACAAGAAGAATCGCAAGAACTCCCTGAGTTGCCAGTCTTAGCGCCCTTCCCGCTGAAGGTTAAGCAGGCTGATATCCTCGGCATCAAGGCCGATTACCTCACTGCCATCGTGGCCACCTCCGCTGCGCGTGTCGATGTCACTGAAGTCGTCGTTTACCTGCCCAACCCAAGTTTTAAATTGAAGGTGGACGGTCAAGTGACGATCGATTTGCAGGCGCAGCGCGTTTACGGCAGGGCGCAAGGTCAGGCATTCCCCGATAATCTGATGCCTCTCTTCAGAATTTTGAAAGCGCGCGGTGCCATTGAACAGATTTCCTGTTTCACCGAGATCAAACGCCCGGTCGACGCGCATTACACCTTTGATGTCGATATCGAAACCACAGATTTTGCCATGCGGCTGGATGTGGATGTCGGCCCCTGTGCCTACCGCACCGTGCCTATCGCGTTCGCCAAAGGTACGCTCGGCATCTACGGCACCAATATCTATACCTCGGTCGTGATCGATCCGCTCAGCGCGCAGACAGCCGATGGCGCACCCATCCAAGGCCGCCTCGCCTACATCGAAGAGATTGAGGGGTTGAAGGTCGAAGCCGATACGACGATGCACATCCCACCGCTTTTCACCATCATAAATATTCTCAACGAAGGCGAGCTTGACTGTATCCGCTGCACGAGGCCGCCCACGCTTTCCGCCCGCGGTATCGTGGCCCTTTCAACAACGGAGAGCACCGTTACGAACCAATTGTCCGGCAAGGTCTCGTTCCCTGCCGGATCGATCCTGAACTTCGAGGCGCGTGAAACGACCGGCGATTTCACGCTTACGGGATACCAAGCGCGTTTCAGCAATGTCCGGGGCACCTCGCCTAGCGGCGGCGCGATCACCGGTGAGGTCACCTTCGATTTTCCCGACTATGCCGCGACTGCCACCGTCTTCAACGCCGCGCTGGATATGCGTAATGTCGCGCTCGAAGAGATTTCGCAAGCCTTCAATGTCACGAATGACCGTGCCGGTCAGGTCTCGGGTAAGATCCAACTTAACGGGCCACTCGACGAACGTACGATTGAGCATTTGGCCGGCGAAGGGCACGTAACCATCCGCAATGGCGTCATCCATCGCATGAAGATATTCGCCGGACTCACCGACTATCTGACGCGCACCGTTCCCGGTATCTCGTCGCTTGTCGATCAATCGTCGGGATCAATGGATTTCACCATCCGTGACGGCGTGCTACATACCGACAATCTGTTGCTCGAAGGCAATATCTTCAGCATATCGGGAAAAGGCACCTACAACATCGCCACCGACAAACTGGACTTCACGGTCCGCGCCAACATCTTCAAACAAAAGACCATCGCCGGCCGCATCTCTCGCTTGATAACACTGCCGTTTACTCGTCTGCTGCTTGAATTCAAAGTCTTCGGGGAACTCGAGAACCCGGACTGGTCCTACGTTAGCATCACTGAAAAAATCACGGAGGGGCTTGCCAAACCCGAGCAGGCCGACGCCCCCAAAACCGAAACACCTTGACCGTCATGCGATTCATCCTCCACACCTACGGCTGCCAAATGAATGTCCGCGACTCCGAAGCGGCTGCCGCCCTGCTTGAAGCCGCCGGCCATACGCCGGTCCAGCGTGAGGACGACGCCGACCTGGTGATCGTCAACTCATGCAGCGTGCGCGCCAAGGCAGAGGATAAAGCGCTCGGCAAGCTCGGTCTGCTCTGCGCCTCTCGGCGCGATCGTCCGGAGCGGATGGTAGGGCTCATGGGCTGCATGGCGCAACGGCTGGGGCCCGAGATCTTTAAGCATGTGCCGGGTCTTGATTTCGCGGTCGGCACTCGCTGTGCGGGGGCGATCCCGCGCCTGGTCGCCCGTGTCCTTGCCGGCGAAACAGGTCTGCTCGAAGTCTCTGATCTCGACGAAACGCCCGATGTGATCAATGCCCGAACCGACACCGGCTTTTCCGTGTTTGTGACCATCCTGCTCGGTTGCGACCGGCGCTGTGCCTATTGCATCGTACCCGATGTGCGCGGCTCGGAATACAGTCGGCCAGCTCGCGAAATCGTCGCCGAAATCCGCGCGCTCGTACGTAACGGTGTGCGCGAGGTCACCCTGCTCGGCCAGAGCGTCATGAACTACGGACGCGCCAATCCGGTCTGGGACGCGTCCGACGCGCCGAGCCCCGGCGGCTTCACGGAACCCTTCGCCCGTCTGCTGGAGGCGGTTGCCACCATTCCCGGTCTGCTCCGTCTACGCTTCACGTCGGGCCATCCGTCGGGTGTCACTGACCAACTCGTGCGCGTCTGCGCAACGCTACCGGCCATCTGTCACCATCTGCACCTGCCGGTGCAGTCCGGTTCCGATCCTATTCTCGCGCGCATGCGGCGCGGCTATTCGCGAGCGGACTATCTCGACGCCGTGCGCCGCCTGTGCACGGCCATGCCGGATTTCGCCCTCACTACCGATGTAATCGTCGGCTTTCCCGGCGAGACGTCCGACGATTTCGAGGCCACGCGTTCCCTGATGAATGAGGCGGACTTCGACAACGCATTCATCTTCAAGTATTCGCCCCGCCCCGGTACGCCGGCCGCCGCCTGGGAGGATGACGTGTCCGAAGCGGAAAAAATGCGGCGCAACCAGATCCTGCTCAAAGATCAGGACGTGCGCGGCGTCGCCACCAACTCCCGGCTGGTCGGCACCGTGCAGGAGGTCTTGGTCGAAGGTCCCAGTCTGCGCAATGCCGCGCGCTGGTCGGGCCGCTCGCCCGGCAATAAGATCGTCATTTTTGATCCGCGCCCCGGACTCGACCCCGGCACGTTGGCGCGCGTACGTATCACCCGCGCAGCACCGCAAACCCTCTACGGTGAGGCCCTGCCATGCTGAAGGTCGGCGATACGTTCATTGCCGATGTTACCACGTTGGCCTATGGCGGTGACGGTATAGCGCGTTACGACGGGCGTGTAATCTTTATTCCCGAAAGCGCCCCCGGTGATCGCTTGTGTGTCCGCGTCACGCAAGTCAAAAAGCGTTATGCGCGCGCCGTCTGCATCGAGCCGCTTGAGTTATCGGCGCTGCGTATCTCTCCCTGCTGTCGCGTGACCGATCCCGACAACGGAACCCCGACGCGCGTGCCGGGCTGCTGCTACGACCATCTTGATTACCCCGCTGAAGTCGCGGCCAAGCAACAACAGCTCGAAGGTCTATTGCGGAAGCTGCCGGGAGCGGATGCACTCCGCTACGAAGCGCCTTTTCATGCGCCCCAGCCACTGCACTATCGCAACAAAATCACATTGCATGCCGAACGCCATCCGGATGGTATGCGCGTCGGTTATCGGCGCGAGGCGTCGCACCATGTGCTGCCGCTGCCCGCCTGCCCGCTCGCTTGCGAGGCGATCAACGCCCTGCTGGGCGAGCTTGCTGCGCAAGACGGCTTCCGCGACCTACGCGACGGCGATGCCGTTGTGCTCCGTCACACGGACCATGATGGCGCGTGCTGGTGGCGCGTCGGACACATCGCGCCCGATGTTTCGCCGCTCACGGAAAGGTCGCCTGTCGGTCCTTTACAAGTCGCGCGCGATGCCTTTTATCAGGTGAACCCGCCGGTCGCCGATGCGCTTGCGCGCACCATGCAGACGTGGTTCCAGTCAGATCGTGCCGCACCTGAAATCGTCGATCTTTACTGCGGTGTGGGTGTCTTCGGTTTCGTCCTGATGCAGGTCGGCGGTACGCGCCTGACTGGCGTGGAGTCTGGACGTACCGCCGTCCGCGACGCGCAGCACAACGCACGTGTGCTGGGGCTGCAAGCTGAGTTCCGTTGCGTAGCATTGGGGCATGAGACGGTCGATCTCGATACGCTCATCCGTACGCCTTCGCAGACAACCGTGCTGATCGATCCGCCTCGCAGCGGTATGGCACCCGGATTGGCGGACGCGCTTGCCGCATGTGCGCCGCGCCGTATTTTTTATGTCGCGTGCGATCCCGCCACGCTGGCGCGCGATCTCGCGGTGCTGTTGCACGGCGGTTACCGTATCGCACGTGCACAACTGTTCGATATGTTCCCGCGCACTGCGCATTTTGAAACGATGGTGGAACTCATCCGTTCCACACCATGAGGCCCACATGATGTATACACCAACTCAACTCCAAGCCATCGCCACACTCGCCGCGCGTCGTGCGGGCGAGCATGTGCTCGCCAATCTGCATCGTCGTGGCGACGTCAATTCGATTTTGCGCACCGACATCAAGCACAAGTTGGATGTCGAAGCGCAGGAAGTCGCCACCTCGGTGATTCTCTCCGCCTTCCCCGACCACGCGATCCTGGGCGAGGAAACCTGCGACGCGCCGCTGCCCGAAAGCGATACCGTCTGGATCATCGACCCGATCGACGGTACGATCAACTTTTTCCACGGTCTGCCGTTGTGGTGCTGTTCGGTCGCGGTGCAGTACAAGGAGAAGACGATAGCGGGCGCAGTCTTCATTCCGGAGATGCACCAGCTTTACGAAGCGACCTGCGACGGTCCTGCGCTGTATAACGGTGCGCCGATCCATGTATCGAATACGGACCAACTCGATCTGGCGATGCTGGCAACCGGTGCGGACAAGTGGGATCTCGGCGCACACTCCTTTAAATTCATGCGGCGCGTGTCGGAGATCGCCCAGCGTCCGCGCATTCTCGGTGCTGCTGCTGTGGACATGTGCTTGGTGGCGGCGGGGCGCTTGGACGGGTATTTCGAGTCAGGCATTTATCTTTGGGACGTAGCCGCCGCCAGTCTGATTGTAGAGCGGGCCGGTGGACGTTGCGAGGCACTCAAAACCTATGACGGGTATCGCATGGCATATTTGGCCACCAACAGCCACCTGTACGATGCCTGCCGTGACGCCCTGCTTCCTTTGCTCTAGCGTTTCCGGTTGACGTTAACCATCCGCAAATCGTAAACTCCCCCTAGTGGTGTGACAAGTGAAACTAGAGGAGTGGTATGGACGAGTATCGTGGCGGAGTTCTTGCAGTATGGATGTCGATGCTGTCGGTTGGGGGCGACTTTTCGCAACCAGTAAGTTCGGCGCTGATTTATGTTGATGCGGTGGCCGAAGCGTCATGAATCTGAGACGGCGGACATTCATTGCGTCGGCGGCGGCCTCGGCGGCGTCGTTCCGTATCGGCCCGATCTGGGCGCAGACCCCGAAACGGTCGCCATCGGGCATTCCCGTTGTGGCGGAGTGCGAGACGGTCTTTCTCGGCGCGTCGGCATACGCGCTGGGGGCGGCGCTCAAAAATCCCGCCAAGACCGTGGTGCTGGAGCAGTCGCTGATGCTGGTGCCTGAGTTTTCGGGTGCCCTGCTGCCCAACGTGCTGACCGCCGCCGAAGGCGAGATCGCGACTCTGGTGCGCGAACGGATTGAGAAAGAAGGACTGAGCGGCAATGGCCGTTACCACGCGCCGCCAGTTTCCGACGTTATGAGCGCGCTGGTCATGCACCGCAAGGCGAACCTCTTTCTAAATGCCAACGTCGCCGACATCCGGCGAGCGGGTAGGGGATTCGCCGTGGAGATCATCGGGCCGGACGGCTACTCCACCATTGCCGCAGAGCGCGTGATCGACACCACGCCGACGGCGTGGCGCGACGCAGGCGCGAAGGCGATCAAGGAGAAGTTCTTCGCCGCTCCCCTTGTCGGCAAGCCCAAGGGGGATCTGGGACGCTTTGCCACCGATAAGCGGGAGGTTGTGCCCGGTGCGCTGCCGGGGGAAAACATCCTTAAGGTCCGGCTTGCGGCGGATACCGACTGGCACAACGCGCGCCTTGCGCTTTACGACGCCTTTGAAAAGATGGTGGCCGAAGATGACACCTTCATCATCGGCGGCGAGGCGACCGCGCTCGGGTACCTCTATCGCGAGGCTCGTACGCAGGCGACCCACCTGCCCGGCGTCGTCTGGCATCCCGGCGCCCAGTATCCTGATTTGATGAACGCGCTTACGGCGGGGGAGTTATGCTTGAAGTCAAAATGATCGCCGGCAAGCCGGTCACACGCACTGTGGCGGCGATGCCGACGCCCGCCGGACACTACGACCTGATTGTTGTCGGCCTCGGGTCGGCGGGGTCCGAGGCGCTAATCGTAGCGGCCGAAGCAGGCCTCAAGGTTCTGGGCGTGGACGTGCGCGCGGCAATGGGCGGCAACTGGACACTCGGTGCGATCAACGGTGCGCCGAAATGGCCGGGGAATGTGCCGGGACGCTTGGCGGCGCTGGAGCGCGCCGCACACAAACACGGTGCCGAGCTGGCGTACGAGACCTCTGTCGCGGCGGCGTATCGCGACGGACAACGGATCGTCAGCCTGAAAATCCTGCGCAACGGCATCTTCCGCGACGTGACCGCGAACATGTTCATCGATGCCACCGGCAATGCGACGCTCGCTTTGCTGGCCGGCGCGAACGTGCGTTTCGGACGCGTGGTGGACGGTGCACAGTTCACCGTTTCGCGCACCTATTACGTGGAACACGCGGACAGCAGGATGGGGCCGGTCTACAGCGGCAAGTGCCGCAGTCCCAACGTGCCGGTGGCGGAGCAATCCGCCTTTGCGACAGAGCTTGCCGCAGGACGCTTGGGGTTCCGCAACAAACGACGTGTGCTGGTGGCCTGCCCGTACATCGGGGCGCGTGAAGAGGCGGGGGTGGAGACGGACGTCATGCTGTCGTTCCACGAGTGTCTTTTCGGGCCGCGTTGCGAGAAGCCGGTGTTCACCGCATGGGTGCCTTACGATATCCACCGCATATCCGACCGCGCGTTTGAAACCGAGCCATCCGTGAACTGGGAAATCCTTTGCAGGATGTCGCCTTTTGCTTATCCGGTCAGTGTGCCCTATGAGGCGTTGATTGCGAAAGGCGTGGAGAACCTGCTCGTTCCGTCGCGCCACATGGGGATCGACCGCGATGTTCTGGCGGGCTTGCGGATGGTGGCAGAGATGCAGATGTCGGGCAAGGCCGCCGCCGCTGCGGTTGTTGTCGCCTTAAAATCCCGCGTCTCGGTGCGCGACGTGCCGTACGACGAACTCCGCAAGCATCTGGACAGATACAACTTGGCGCGTCCGTTGCGGCAGCCGCACGTCGGCTTCTACTCGAAGAACGAGATCGCGCCGTTTACCGACGACCAGATCATTCAAGCGCTCAAGCGCGACATCGGCAATGCGGTCTCATGGGTTTTCCATCGCACGCCCGACGACGAAGACCGCTCGTCGTACGCCTACTACAGTTGCTGGGATGTTGCGGAGCGTGGGTCGCAAGAGCGCAACAGCGCTTTGCGCAGCAAGCTTGTGCAAGCGATGCATGCCGAAAAAAGATACTCTGCCAACTACGCGACGGCACTCGGCATTATGGGCGATCCGCAGGCGGTGGACGTCCTCTTAGAGATCGTGCGCAATCCCGGCGGCGAGCGCGATCCACTTGTCGATTATGCGTATCCCAACCGGCTCAAGGCGATTTGCCTGCTCGGGCGCATCGGCCCTGCCGAAGCCGTGAAACCGCTGGTGGACATTGTTGCCGACGGCGGCGAAAAGTACACTGCGACGCTGCTCAAAGCGAAGGCGTGCGATTATTCGAAATATCCGGGCTGGGTCTATCCGTTCGACGGCAGGGCGGAGGGTTACCGTTTTGCGGCGGTATCGCTCGCGGTGGTTGCGCTGGATCTGCTGCTCAAGCGGCATCCCGACCCCGGCACCGCTGTGCGCCTACGCGAGTGGGCGCATGACGGCAAAACCGCATTTCCAGACGAAGCCCAGATCAAGGCAATCGCCCAACGTCTCTTCGAAAGAACTTAGGAGAAAGCGATGAGCCAAGAGGTTTCGATAAAGCAAGACCGGGTTGCCAGTATCGACGTGTTGCGCGGATTTGCGATGTTCTTGATATTGGGTACGCAAATCGGCGGGGCCCCCATCTTCAAAACATTTGTCAACCTACTCGGGCCTGATGTTGTCGCCGCCACAGCCCATCAATTCTCGTGGACTGTTCCGGGTGTGAACCTGATGAACGTCGCCCAGTCCATCTTCATTTTCGTCGTCGGCCTGGTTCTCCCGTTCTCGCTCGGGAAACGGCTCGCCCAGACAGGCAAGCGTAAGACCTATCTCCACATTGTCCGACGGTCGCTCATCCTTTTCGTGCTGGGCACCATCGCGGGTGGACACCTGCTCGACTTCAAGCTCGAAACCTTCTATTTCTACAACAACGTCCTGGAATACATCAGTGTCGGGTATCTGGTTTGTTCGCTGCTGGTTCTGAACACGAGCCAGAGGACACAGTGGTTCGTGACCGTCGGAATTTTGCTGCTGGTCTGGGCGATCTGGGGGTTGATTCCTGCGCCCGGATGGGAGGGGGATCGTTTTTCAACGGAGATGAACATCGGGATCTATCTCGACCGGCTGTTGCTGGGGCCGCACGGGCATCCTTTCAAGGGGTGGACCGCAGTACTGAACACAATCAGTCAGATTGGGGTCATGATGCTGGGGGTGCTGATGGGGCACATCGTTTTCAGTTCCAGGGATAAAACGGTCAAAAGCAAAATGCTCTTGGGCTACGGTTGCGGGATGCTGCTGATCGGGTGGCTGTGGAGTTTCGCCTTTCCGTCATTGCGCATGTACATGACCAGTTCCTACGTGCTTGAGACGTGCGGGTTGGCGACCGTCCTGCTGGCGTTTTTCTATTGGATTGTCGATATCCGCGGTTACACCAAGTGGGCGTTTTTCTTCATTGTTTTTGGAGCGAACTCGATCGCCATTTACATGATGGCGCACCTGTTTGATTTCCGTCTCATCGGAAACATTTTCGTTGGCGGCATCTGCAGCCACCTGTCGCCAGCCGTAGGGGACTTCATCCGAGCGGTTACTGCAATGGCAGTCATGTGGCTGATCATGTACTACATGTATCGCAAAAAGACATTCCTGAAAATCTAAACGCGAGGATGCGGGCGAAGCCCGCGATCCAATTTAGTTAGTTAATTAGTGCATTAGTGCATTAGTTTGTCTGGGAACCGTTACCCCTAAAAAGCCTCCGTGCCCTTTGTGCCTTCGTGTGAGAAACAAAGATTCATGGTTTCATCCAAATCGGGATCGGGATTGTTTAACCACGAAACTCGAAAGGGCACAGCACTGCTTTTCAGTTTGGAGGCTCTTGAGAAACCCTTCGCTGGCAGGTGTGGCACGGGCATCTTGCCCGTGTTTTATGGGTAGAACGCCCCGGGTCACATATTCGAATATGTGACCCTGTGGGATGACAACGGGCGGGTGTGCGAAGGTCATGCGTTTCTGTTGAAAAGAGGAGCAGAGAGTCGGGAGTAACTATGTATACACAAAACACGCTCTCAACTCACATGTCCCCTGTCACTAACCGATTACGCAATCGCATCTTGACGCGATTGACCAGGATTGAGAAGGGTGATATTCTCACGACACGTATTGGTTCAATTGGGGACTGCAAGTTGGTCGCTTGGAACGTCGAGGCCAGATTCTACGTCAGTAAACAGGCCATGATGCAGGAACTATTAACGGGAAAGACGAGATTGGTATGACGGACGACACCTCAGCACCTCCGAGTTGTGCCCAGACTGGGAGCTTGCCAAAAAAGATAGTCAGCGTCTGGGAACTGCTGTCTGACACATCGCTCTTCATTCCTCCATACCAGCGGCCCTATAAGTGGACGAGCAAGAACGTTCAGCAATTGTTCGCCGACATCGCGACGCATAAAGATAAAACATCCTGCCGTCTCGGGACGATCGTGTTCCATCAGGAGGACAAGAAAGCTGCCGATGGACAAGTGCGAACGGTGAAGAACATTGTCGATGGTCAGCAGCGAACTGTTACGCTTTTGCTGACGATCCATGCCCTGATAGCGCTACGCGGGGAGAAACTCGACCGTAAGGATATAAGAGAGCAGTTGACCACGTTGGAAAAGAGGATGATAGATCCCGTCTTCACGAATACGATCTCCAAGACCAACCTCCAAAATAACTATCGTGAAATTGCTCGGATTGTGGGACGCGCTGACTTCACCGAGGAGCATATCGACTTTTTGTTAAACAAATGCGCCTGCGTGACCTTCACCCTTTTGGACATTTCCGAGGCATTTCAGTTTTTCGATTCGCAAAACGCTCGGGGCCGGGATCTTGAGCCTCATGATCTACTGAAAGCTTTCCATTTGCGTGAATTCAGCGAGGCGGACATCCCCTTAAAGGTTAAGACTGTTGAGCATTGGGAAAACAGCGAGGTCAAGGAACTCTCCGCTCTATTTTCAAAGTATCTTTGCCGCATCCGTAACTGGTCTAGCGGCTCACCCGCACGTTGCTTCACGAAAGAAGATACCGCATTGTTCAAAGGAGTCAACTTGGAAACCGTAGCGCACTATCCGTATGTCGAGCAACTGCGGATGGTGCATCATTTTGTCGATCACTACAACAGTCAATATGAACGCCGGATCGATGGTCAGCATCTTGGATTCCCCTTTCATTTGGATCAGATCATCATTAACGGGCGACGTTTCTTTGAGATGACGGCGTACTATCAGGGGGTCGTGGCGAAATTCAACGGAGGCGCGGCGTCCGCCAACCGGTTCCCCACGAAACTGGACGGATTTGCTGGCAGTATCATGAAGGCGATCAACACCTACGAGGGACGTAGCCGCGACGGTGATAGCTATGTCCGTTGCATCTTCGATTGTCTACTGATCTACTATTACGATAAATTCGGGAATGCCGAGATTTCCCGGGCAATCGAGAAAATCTTTGTTTGGGCCTATCGACTGCGCTTGACTAGGGTGGCAGTTCATTTCGCGAGCATGGACAACTATGTGCGGAACAACAACAATCTGTTCCGACGTATTAAAGAAGCCGTCCGACCAAGCGATTTCGTCAATTGCAACTTGCCGACACTTACACTTGCCGAAATCAAATCCACCAAGACCGAGGACATCAAAAAACTGTTTCAGGAGATGCGCTATTGTGAATGACGAAATCACCCAGCTTTCGGTCAAAGAACTGCTGAGCGGCAGGGAGGACTATGTCATTCCGATGTATCAACGGAATTACGCCTGGGAAGAGGGCGAGATTACTCAGTTGATTCAGGATGTGATTGATTATCTGTCCACAGGTCGAAACTATTACATTGGGACATTGGTGGTGTTCGAGCGTATCCAAAAAGACGGACGAGCAGTTTTTGAGACCATTGACGGTCAGCAGAGGCTCACTACGCTTGCCTTGCTGGCATCGTATTTGAAAAAGGAGATTCCCGACGATTTCGAGTGGTATGACAGAATGGTGATCGACTTCGACAGTCGGGAGCAATCGCGACGGACTCTGAAGGCGATTTTCAGTAACCAGTCCGCTGGCGATCCTTCGGAATTCCTTGGCCCTCAGGAGATCAACACTGCCATTCTCAATGGTTATCGTTTAATCCAAAGAAGTCTGCCCATTAAGCTCAAGGAAAACAACGATATCGATCTGGCGAGGTTTGCCACATACCTGCTCGATAAAGTCCAGATCATGCGCGTCAAGGTACCTAGCGATACCGATCTGAATCACTATTTCGAGATTATGAATAGTCGGGGGGAGCAACTTGAGAAGCACGAAGTGTTAAAGGCCAGACTGATGGAGTGTCTCGGAGATGACGCTGACAGTCATAATTGTTTTAATGTCGTGTGGGATGCCTGCGCGAACATGGAAAAATATGTCCAAATGGGATTTAAAGTGAAAACAGGCCAACGAGATGCCCTTTTCGGCAAGAACAATTGGGGTGCGTTCTCGGTGAAAGACTTTGACGAACTGAAAAAAATGATCGATATCTCCGTCGATACGGGTTCAGAGGCAGACAGCCAGCAACACCTGAGAGAGATTATTCGGGCAAACGCTATTAGCGCCAAGAATCAAAATGCAGAAAACGAAGCTTTTGAGCGATTCAATTCGGTGATCAATTTCCCAAACTTCTTACTGCATGTCCTGAGAATCATAACTGGGAAGGATGTGCCTCTGGATGATAAGCGGCTTATTGAGACTTTTGAAGAACACATTCTAAGTGACGATAATCGTGAATCGAAAGCCAAGCAATTCATCTTTAGCTTGCTCCGTTGCAAATACCTTTTTGACCAGTATATCATCAAAAGAGAGTTCCTCAACGACTCTGAGGGATGGAGCCTCAAACGACTGGCTTTGAGCGACGGGAAAAGCTACTACAAGAACACGTTTGGAGAGGAGGAAGCATCCGAGGACGAGAACCGTAAGATCTTGATGCTGCTTGCTGCCTTCCATGTTTCAACCCCGACACCGGTATACAAACACTGGCTGAACGCGGCACTGCGATATCTCTTTTCTGCCGAGAGGATCGAAGCGTCAGCCTATCTGGATTATCTTGAGTCTGTGGCCAGAGCTTTCGTGTTCGACCGATTCCTTGCTGACGACGCACAGAAAGCGGGATACTACGACATGATTTACTGCAGGAACGGGGTCTGCCAAACCACGAAAGATCAAGTGTCTCCGGAGAGCATGCGTCCGAAGTTATCCTTCGGCGTGATTGAGAACAATCTTGTTTTCAATTATCTCGACTATCTGCTTTGGGTTGAGAACGAGGGCAAGGAGCCGGGCAGCAAAGATGCAAAGATCCGCGATTTCCAATTCACGTTCCGTAGTTCAGTTGAACACTATTATCCCCGACACCCTATGCCGGGGCACGATATCCTGCCCGACCCAGCGCTGAATAGTTTCGGCAATCTCTGTCTTATAAGTCACAGCAAAAATTCCAGGCTGAGCAACTATCTGCCTTCAGCGAAGAGAGAGCATTACCAAAAATTGCCAATCGACAGTGTCAAGCAACACTTGATGATGACGCAGTACCCTGACCCGTGGGAAGACTCCATTGACCAGCATTACAATGACATGGCCACCGTCTTGCTGAGAAGTCTCGACCGCGATTCTGCGGTCGCCAGATTCGAAGAGAACCCGTCAAATATCTAACCTGCCTCGCTCCGAAAGTGCAACGCAGAACCGCGTGGTGGCGCCCTTCTGCGATACACTCGGCTATCGGATTGGTACCTGAGTGAGAATAACCGGCCGGCCGAGGTCGATGTTCTGCGGGCGAACCTAAAGGCGCGCGGCTATACGGACGCCCATATTTCTCCAACCAAGGGGAGCTGTTCAACAAGCACTTCATATCTCCCAAGCAGTTGATCATATATGCAGAAGGGGCTTATTGAATTAGCCCATACGGCGATTGGGATCAAGTGGTTCATGCGGCGAGCCCGATGGAGCCAACCACAAAAAGCAAACGCCCGGCCAGATGTCTGGTCGGGCGTTTGTAGTAAAATGGCTCCCCGTGTGCAACCCTCTTCATAACCGTTCTCCATCCGGATGTCAATCCGAAAGCGCTTATCATTCAACGAGTTATCAAAGAGCACGCTGTTCCGGCAGACCGGAAGCGGTGTTGACCCGGATTTCATCCCTCTGCCTGACAACCACCAGATTTCATGGCTTGCTCCCGGACTTCTTGACTTCATAGATCATAACATGGTGAAGCCGCTGAAGATCGCGCTGCGTCAGTTCCTTCAGGGATCGGATCGGTTTCTTGAGGGCCAATCGTTCTTGCGCCAGCAGATAGAGGTCGTCTTTGGAAATCCCAAGCTCTCCCGCTCGTGCGTAGATCGGCTTGTAGAGACTCTCCTTCCATTTATCAGGGGCTTTCCTGCGGATTTTGGGTCTTGCCATCGCGACCTGAGCCTGAAGCCATTGAATTGCGCGGTCGGAATCCTGGGCGGGAATCTCCTTGTAGCTGGTCACGTTGAATTCGTTTTTCAAGCTGCTCCAAATCCGTTGCGCGGCTCGCTGTGTGTCTTTGCCCGCCGTCGTGTGGATATCGATATAATCCTTCACCAGGTCCTGGATTTTGCGAGCCACCGTGTTTGAAATGTGCTTGCCGCCCGGATCGGTCTGGACAACCGCCTTGCGAACCACTCGTTCGGTGCGGATGTTCAAGTCCCGTCCGGCAACCATGTTGCCCTTTCCTGAAACCGCCTGAATGACCTGGGGCGAATCGCTGGGAAGCGGCGTGAGCGTATTCATCTCTTCGACTTTCGAGAACCATGTGTCACGATGCTTCCGGAGCTCGCTCTCGGAAAACTTACGTCCTCTTGGATGCTGATCGTTGTAATGCTCAACTTCCGCGTGGCAATCAAAACAGAGGGGAATGCAGTTCTCGAAGCTGTCGTCTCCCCCCTTGGATACAGGCCGAATGTGATGCGTCTCGATCCTGACGCCACAGAACTTGTGGCAGATGCAACAGCAGCGTCCCGAGGCAACGAGCGCCGCATCAACGACTTCTTTTGAGAAACTCATTGCCACCTCCGGAAATCCATCGGCTCTTGCACTCCGGACCAGGATGCCGCAGATGACAGGGAAATATGACTCCGCCCTGGCTTACGGGTATTGTCAAACTCAAGGAGCCTTGAAGGCACCATTCTCACTGCCTCCACTTGAACATCCCATCCACCTGGAGGACGGTATTCGCCGAAATATGGCCCAAGGTCATTGGCCGAGAATTATTGCAGAACGATTCGACATACACTTTCAGCAGGCGACTCTGACGGAGGATGTCCAGTTCGCCGGAGAGATGGTTCACTACCTCTTGCGTCACCAGGGTGATCAGCTTTGCTCTGGCGCGGGAAGTCATCACATTGAACCGATTGAGGCTCATCAGGAATTCGTCCTCATCCTGAATGGCATCCTGGTCACCCAGGGCAAAGGAGGCGATGATCACATCACGCTGCTGCCCTTGGAACCGCTCGACCGTATCCACAGCGTCCCGGATAAGTTGATTCGAAGCACCTAATGGCCCGAACACCTGCTGGAGCCTCGCGACGATCAATGCCTGTTGAGCCCGATGTGGGGTGACGATGCCAATCCCACTGCGCCAGAACTCATCCATCGTGTATGGGGTATGCGGAGCGGCTATCACGGCACCGGATGCTGGGTCTCTTTCATTTAGGAGCTGGTTGCCGAGGCGGCCATACAGCAGCAAGGCCAGGGCTGCCACCGAATCAGCTTCAAAAGGATTCCATTGGCTGCTTCGGCCCTCGGGATACACAAAACAACTGACCGGAGCATCCGGATCAAGCAGGGATGACCACTCCGGTGTCCAGAATAGAGACTGCGGCCATCCAGTGGGCGTCGCCACAGTCGGGAATGGCGTGACTATATCGATTCGCATGTCTGGCGAGGAACTTGTCAGAGCCCTGTCGTAACCGGCCTCATGGGCGAGCTCAACGATTACGCGACTGGACCGGTAATTCTCTTCCAGGATGGCGGGCTGAACTTGGTGGAGCTGTTCAAAAAAGCTGTAGACCGAGCCAACCATCGCTTCGAGACCGACTGGCGCTTTCTCTTGGTGAATTGGTGGCAATTGCTTTGGATCGCCCGCGACCACAACGACTCCATCTGCTGCCAGAGACGCAAACGGAAGGATCGAATGGGCAACATCCACTTGCGACGCTTCATCGAGAATGATGCAGTCGAAGAATTCCTGACGTGCGGCGGCGTTTCCAGTCACCAAAAGGTTGTGTGTCTGCTCCGGAGTAGCCCCCACCACCGTGATGCCCCTGTTGTTTTGCAGACGCTGCTTTAGCTGCTGCACCGCAATAGAGGGATTCCATTTGCTCAGTTCCAGATCGAGACCGGCGGGAACGTTCTGATCGATTGGCCGGTAACTGGAACGGATGCGCACGCACCGCAGATCGGGATGCTGAACCATCTGACCGATGGCTGCGACAGATTCCAACAATACGTTATCAAGGGCGTTGTAAGTGGGAGCGCAGACCAGAAGGCGCAAAGGGATGTTGCGTTGCACCGCATCGACAACAGCGCCGACCACTACCGCACGGAGTGTCCGGCTCTTCCCTGTTCCAGGGGGACCCCAAACGGTTTGAAGCCGGTGGCTTAGCGATGCCTCCCACGCCGCCCATTGGGATTGGTTGAGAGATATTCCATTTTGTTCAAGGTGTTGCCTGATTCCCAGCAGGTTTCTGACTACAGCCGTGTTTGCCAGCGTGCTGCCGGACCACAATAGGTCTGCCGCAGGACTTCCAGGAGTCTGCCGGCCACTGCGCCTTGTGGTCAGGCCCACTGCTCTACGCACAAGGGCGTTGTTCCGAGCATTCGGAGGATTGCCGATGGCATGCAACGTCTCCCGCAACTTCTTTGTAAAGGTGTCAACCCATACAGGATCAAGAACAACGTCTTGACTGAAATCCGCCAGTCCCTGCTGCTCCAGATCGTCAAGCATCGTTGGATAGCGGTTGTTGGGAAGGACAGCGATCAGGCCAGCGTCGCGGTCGATACCAACGATCCGGACCCCTGTTGCGGTTTCCATGTATGTTCGCCATCCGGAGCCGTTGGGTGGCTCCAATGGAGTTCCTTGTGTTACCACCTGAAGCGACCTGTCGAGAAAGCCGGGCATGTTCTCGGGGGCCAGCGCAAAGCCGAAATCTCCCTCGCGCGCCTTCACTTCCCTCGATTCCGGTCTCATCTCGTAAACGCGCATCCTTGGAAGCGCGGCAATCCCCAACTGGGCCAGTGCTGCCGCCTCTGCAGCCCCGGTAAGTCGACGGGTCAACCTTGCACTGCGATACCTGGCCTCACGCTCCTCTGGCGGCATGGCCCTAATCTGGTGCACCTCCAGTTCGCCAAGGGCGGCGTTGAGCCGTGCGAATCCATACCACAACTGCCCGTCAAAGCTGATTCCCGATTGTCGTTGTGGCGGCTCTATACGGATTTCTGGTGCGATCTGCTGGAGCGTAGGCCGGAGGTCCTCTTCGAGTCGCCTGGTGATCGCCTCGAGAGCGCCGAGTTGTTTGGTCACGGTTTCTCGCAGGGTCACAAGCTGATCGGACCACAGTCTGGGCCTGGTTACCCGCGCCCAGATTTCATGGGCCCGCTCACTCGGAATCTGGTCGCTCAGCGTGTCTTCAAACAGCGGGTGTACCGAGAACGCCGCCACCTGCTGGGGCAGAGAAGCCTGGTGGTAAACACGGGCCGTATGGAAGAGCGTGTAATAATGCGGAATCGG
>Ga0209719_1000980_pt1 | contig 38543 bp, 15 predicted proteins | sample AD_JPNAS2_MetaG_FD_184421 | JGI IMG/M metagenome (GOLD analysis project Ga0209719, IMG submission 184421) | Active sludge microbial communities of municipal wastewater-treating anaerobic digesters from Japan - AD_JPNAS2_MetaG (SPAdes) (version 2) | ecosystem: Engineered > Bioreactor > Anaerobic...
GCACGGAAGGAACTGTCCGTGCTGCGCACGATCATCACGTCGTGGCTCTGCGCGTCCTTCGCCCAGCTCAGGCTGATATTCGTCGCGCCCGCCGCCGTCGCCGTCTGGCTGCCCGGATTGTTCAGCGCGCTGACCGTGAAATAATTCGTGGCATTGAGCGCCTTGGCCGAAGTGGCTTGCCAAGTGGCATCCGCGTAGTAGGTGCACGACCCATTGACGAACCGTCCGGCATAGTACCAGTTCCCCACCGACGTGAACTGATGCTCGCTGGCCTTGGATTTCCATTTCCAATCGGTTCCGTTGTTGGAGTCGTACGTCGCCGAGCGCCACGTCCAGCCCGAACCGTCCGACGTGGTGCCCAGACCGTAATCAGTGGTCCAGCCCCATGTGTCGACGTTGATTTCAAAGTAGAAAATATAGGCAAGATCATCTCCGAGATAGTAACCCGAGTAGACCGGTTGGCCCAAGTTGTCCAAGCACGTCCAGCGTTCCGAACACCCCGACGCCGAGGTCGTGCCGCTGGCCGTCGAGCTGTACGCCGTGGCTACGTTGGCCCCGTTGCGGGCCGCGACCGAGAAGGTGTATTCCGTGCTGGAACTCAGCCCCGTCACCGTCTTCGTGCCCCAGGTGGCATCCGTCGCCCACGCCTCCGAATCGCCCAGCGTCCCGTCCGACTGCACGTACTTCGTCGTCGCCCCGTAGGTCACCTTGATCGCGAATTCGGTCGAGGTGGGATTCGAGTTCTCGTTCACCGCCACGTCCAGCGACGACGACGTGGGATTGTTGACCGTCGGCGCGCTGGGCACGTTCGCCAGCGTCCAGAAGTTGCTCTCGGAACCCAGCGACGTTCCCGCGCTGTTCTGCGCGTAGGCCCGGAAGTAGTAGCGGGTGTTGACCGAAAGGCTGCTGACCGTGTTGCTGAACGCCCCCGTGCCCGTGCCGATCTGCGTCTTGTTGTCGCCGATCGTCACCCCGCTCGACGTCTTGTACACCACGCCCCGGTTCGTCACCGTGGCCCCGCCGGCCGCCGTCACGTTGCCGCCCAGCACCGCCGACGTCGCCGCCACCGAACTCTCCGGCAGCGTCGTCACCGTCGGCGCCGTGGCGGACGCGTAGTCGCCGATGGAGAAATCATCTATCAGCAAACGTTCGCCTGCCGTTTGCTGGACCCGGACGATGATATTGTCGCTGGAGTTGTTCAGATCGCTGGAAAACTGCGTATAGGTCGTGTTGGGGCTGATTTCGCTTCCGATATCAGTGAAAGACCCCCCATTCACGCTGTATTGGACCTTGAATTTGGGCTGGGGACTCTGGTCCCAGGCGCGATACCAAAACGAGATGGTCCCGACGCCGCCGTCCTTGCCGTTACCATCGCTGCCTTCATATTGTAAGTAGTTGTTCCCACCGGTAGAGGCCAAGCGGGCGCAGGACCCGGAGCGCGCTGAGGAACTGCTGCGCAAACCGCTGTTGATGCGCCAGCCGTTGGCGGTCTGGTCCTTATAGGATGTGCCCCAGCCAATGCTGTCGAAGTTCTCGCTCACCGCCGCCCGCGCGGCCTGCGGCCCAGCCGCAACCAGCAGCCCCGCCGCGAGCGCCGCCCACAACGTAGCCGAACCTCGCAAAAGGGGTTTCCCCGGCTTTGATGTCGTCTCTGACGCGGGCTGGATGGCGGCGCGCGCGCGCCGTCCGAAAAGGTTTTTTAGCATGTTCATGGTGCGGCTCTCCCGTCCGGCATGGGTCCGTTCAGTGTCGTTGCGGCAAAAAGATTCGGGGGTTTTCATGATCACAGCATCCTCATTTCGCAAAGAGACGGGGCATGGGACGCCTCCGCGCAGGAAATTTGCGCGTCGGGCGACCGGGTCAGTTCGATGAAATTGGGATTCTCTCGCAGCGCCGCCAGATCGGCGTCCGTGCGGGCCTCGTCGCGCAGCGTGGCGTCATGTTGGAAAGCCTGCCGCAAAGCTGCCAACGCGTCATCCGCGCGCCCGCCTTTGGCCAAAATACACCCCTTGTTATAGGCCGCGATGCCCAGCTTGCGGTCGAGGTGCTTCAGCTCCGCCGCGGAGAGCGGGCCATCCGCCTTCGAAGCGGACGCCGCGCGGTGCCAGCACGCCAGCGCCGCTTCGTAATGCGACAGAATCAAATCGTACTCCTGCAAGGCGCGGGCCTCGTCCTGCACCCAGAAATGCAACTCCCGGGCAAACTCGTAGATTTGGGAAAAATTGTCGATGCTCGCCGCCCAATGGCGAACCGAGGCGTCCACCCGGGGCCAATCGGGATCGTTTCCAGCCAGAAAACCCCACATTTCCGTCTGTTGGACGGAAGCCATTGATTGCGCCTTTTCCATGCAGGCCAACGCATGGTTGTCCTCGTCCAGATGGAGGGCTTCCCAAGCCATGTTGTAGTAATGCCAGTAAGCCGCCGGTACGATTTCGACGTAAGAACTCAGGGCCAGAATGGCTTCGCGATGCTGCCCCGCCGCGCTGCGCAGTTTGGCCTCGATGTCCGCCCCCAGCAAGGGGGAAAGGCCCTTGGTCTTCGCCACGGTCAGATAGCGCTCCGCAGCCTCCAGATCCCCCTGCCGGTACGCCAGCCGAGCCCGCAGCGCCCAGGTCTCCTCGAAGTCGGGATCCGCCTGCAGCGAGCGCTGCAGATAGTCGTCGGACTGCTCCAGCCGGCCGTCGTTCAACCGGGCCAGGGCCAGGCCGTTGAGCGCCACGGTGGCGTTGGGCACGCGCTCCAGCACGCGGGTCCACAGCGTCTCGCTGGACCGCCAGACCCGGCTCTGCGCAAAGGTCAGCCCGCCCCAGGCCAGCAGCAGCGCCGCCACCGCCGCGATCCGCACCGGCCGCGCCGCGCCCGGCCGCCGCACCCACCGAACCAGCCCGTACGCCAGCAGCATCAGAAAGCCGATGCCCGGAATATAGAAAAACCGGTCCGCCACCATGTAGCGGATGCCGATGGGCACCAGGCGCGACACCGGCAGCAGCGCCGTCATGAAAAAGAAAACGCCGAACGGAACCAGCCGCAGCCCGCGCCGCCGGGAATAGGCGGCCAGCCCCGCCACCAGCGCCGCCACCCCCAGCAGGGCCAGGACATAAAGAACCGTGGTCCCCGCCCCCGACGTCGGCACCGGCACGTAGGCCGTCAGGCCGACCGGCCACACCGTCTTGCCCGCGAACCAGAAGAAATTCCAGCAGGCCATCATCGCGTTCTGCACCACGTTGCCGACCTCGCCGCCGCGGATGACGCCGTAGCCGGTATGGGTCCGCAGCGTGATCCCCGTGAAAACGAGGCTCAGCCCCGCGAACGGCAGCAGCCACGGCCGCTTCCACTGCTCTGCCAGCGGCCTCCCCAGGTAGAGATCGCACAGCACCAGCACCGCCGGCAGCGTCACTGCCATCGGCTTCGACAGCAGCGCCAGCAGCCCCGCCGCGACCGACGCGGCAAACCAGCGGATCCGCTCCGTCTCGCGGAATCGCAGGTACAGGATCAGCGCGCCCAGGTAGAACAGCGCGCACAGCACGTCCTTGCGCTCGGCGATCCACGCCACCGACTCGACGTGCAGCGGATGCACGGCGAACAGCGCAGCCGTCAGCCACGCCCACGCCCGGTCCGCCCGCAGCTTTCGCAGCAGGACATAGACCAGCAGCACGTTTAGCGCGTGAATCGCGAGATTTGTCGCCCTGTACACCCACGGCGTCAGGCCCGCCAGCCGATGCTCGACCATCAGCGTCAGTTCCGCCAGTGGCGTATACTGACCGTTGGGAATCGGTCCGTTTTGTGGCGTGAAGCGGAACACATCTACGATATTTCCCCACGAAAGTTGGTGAATCCGGAAATTGTGCGTCACATAATATGGATCGTCCCAATCCAAGAACCCGCCTTGGAGAACCGGCAGCATCGGCACAATCGCCAGCAGCGCCAAGGCCAAGAACAGCAACCAGACAAGCCCGCGCCTTGTCTCGGCGGGCTTGCGGTCCTTGATGTTGATGTTATTGCTCATGTCCAACTTTTCTCTTGCCTCAACTTGTTACAAAGGGGTCAGCAAAGGCGAAGGGGTCACACGAATCAAAGGGGTCAGTCCTATAAATTGATGTTTTGGGCGGTGGGCGGGAGGCGGTGCGCACGGACGCGCGCCCGATCCAATGACAGCGGCGTTGCCGCGTCCCAAGAGTATGTTGAAAAATTTCATGGCATTATTCCTCCGTCATCCGTTGAGTGCGCAATTGAAATTGGTTGGGGGCAGTGGTCGTTGGTTGTTGGTCGTTGATCGTTGGTCGAAAAGCCGGGCAAGGCATCCCTGCCAGGATTCCCCTTCGCGTCTTGGCTTGCCCACCGTAGCCTTGGCGAAGGCGGGCGGCTTGGCGTGAGAAATGACTCCTGCCACTTGAACAGTGGATATTGGACATTGGATATTGAATATTGAATATTGAAATTCCCCGCCCCGAAAGCCCGGCTCATTCCGCCACGGGCGGACAAGCCGGAGAGGGTTCGCCCTCTCTAAAGTCGTTGAACCCCAGCGCGTCGCGTCACCCGTGTCCAGCGTCGCATCCGTCGAATAGCGCAGCTTCAAATTGCTGATGTCCGCCGTCTGGTACGTCCCCGCCGTCGTGAACGCCACCTTCGTCAGCTTCGCCGTCGTCACCGACACCGTAACCTTGAAACTCGACAACACATGCGCCGTCGTCCCCGCCGCCACATTCCCCGCCGCCACCTGCGTCCCGTTGTCCGCCAGCACAATCGTCGGCGTCGGCGTATGAGTCGTCGCGCTCGCCGTCACGCCCACCGAATAGTAGCTCCAGTTTTCCGAATAAAACTTGTAGTAATACGTCGTGCTGGGGTCCAACCCCGTATCCGTAAAGGATGTATTCCCGCCGCGGTAGACAACCAAATCCCCGCCAATCGTACTGCTCCCCGGCGTGTATGTCGTCCCGCCCGTCGGAGCGGTGAAGTTGCTGTCCGTGCTGCGCACAATCATCACATCGTGCCCCTGCCCGTTCTTGGCCCAGCCCAAACTGATGCTGGTCGTGCCCGCCGCCGTCGCCGACTGGTTCCCCGGATCATTCAACGCGTTGACCGTAAAATAGCTGCCCGCCGACAGCCCCCCGCCCGTGGTCGCTTCCCAACCAGTATCCGCGTAATAGATGCAACCGCCCGTTATAAACTGCCCCGCATAGTACCAGTTCCCGACCGAGGTGAACTGATGCTCGTTCGCCTTCGACTTCCACTCGCGATTATCGTCGACCTGTCGGTACCACTCGGCGGCCCGCCACGCCCAGCCCGAACCGCTGGTGGTGGTCCCCAGCCCGTATTCCACCGTCCAGCCAGTGGTGTCTTGGCTGATCGCAAACTCAAACTGGTTTGTCAGTTTGTCCCCCAAATAGTACGTCGCGAGCGGCGTCCCCTGATTATACAGCGCGTGCCAGAAGCTGGAACACCCCGCCGCCAGCGTCGTCCCGCTGGTCGTTCCGCTCGCAATCGTCTCCACATTCGCCCCGTTGCGCGCCTTGACCTGGAACGTGTACTGCGTCCCGGCCGACAACCCGGTCACCGTCTTCGTCCCCCACTGCGCTTTCGTCTGCCAAACCGCCGATGCCCCCAGCGAGCCATCCGCCTGCACCCACTTGTTCTGCGTCGTTTCGTAAATCGCAAATGACGTCGTCGCCGGATTCCCGTTCTCGTTAATCCCCACGTTCAGCGACGAGGTCGTCGGATTCGACACCGACGGCGCGCCCGGCACATTCGCCAGCGTCCAGAAGTTCAATTCCGTGCCCCACGATGTCCCCGCGCTGTTAATCGCAAACGCATTGAAATAATACCGCGTATTCACGCCCAGCCCCGTAATACCCTGACTGAACACCCCCGTCCCCGTGCCGATGGAAGTCTTGTTGTCGCTGATCGTCACCCCGCTTGACGTCTTGTAGCACACCCCGCGATCCGTCACCGTCGCCCCCCCATCCGCCGTCACATTCCCCCCCAGCGTCGCCCCGCCCGCCCCTATCCCGCCCGCCGCCGTACTCGTCACCGTCGGCGCCACAGTGGAAACGCAAAGATTAACATTCCCGAGGGCGGTTGTGGCCGTCCATGTTCCCGTCTGGGTTGCCGCGGTAATGGTCGTGTTATCTATCGTCCTCACCTCAACGCGCCGAATCGTATGGCCGCCATGACACACCAGAGAAAACGATCCGGTTGTAACGTCTGAAAACGACGTGCACAAAAGCGTCCCGCCGGAAGTCGAATCGAAGCCCAGTATCACATACCTGACATCAAGGCCATAAGAACAACTGCCGCCCACCAAGGTACCATTCAGGGTGAAAGGTGATGAAATCGCCGTAGCGCCGGGCAGAGCAACCGTGTTGTTATTTGACGTGTAGCTAGTAAGACGGTCGCGGTATGTAGCAGTCACACTCGCATTGTTGTTGCGTTGGCACAAAATCCAGAATGTGGTCCCACTCACATAGTCCCCAGGAACGAGGGGGCCAGCGGAATAGCTTGTTGATGTCACAAACGCGCCCGTATCGGCATTCCAAGGCGCGTATTGGTAGCTACCATTGTAAATGCGATATCGCGGAAGGCTGCCGGCCGTATAGCCACTCAGTGTCATCAGCACAGCTTGTCGCGACGTAGTGCTGGAGATGTCAACGTGCGTTGGCCGCAAGGTCACAGTAGCTGTGCCTGCGGCCAAGGCGTCTGCCGCCACAAATAGACCCAGCACAAGAAAAGCCAAAGGAGTCCGTACGGCCGGCGCGCCGTCGGCACGGCCGGCCCGATGACCGGCTGTTGGCCGCCGTCGTCCCGACGTCCGCCCGAATAAGTGACTCCACAAGCGACCCGTGAAAAACTTCACCCGTTGATCGCCCGCCAGATGCGCTGTTTGTTGTTGCATGTTCATCCCCCTGATTGGATTCCTGCTGAAATCATTACGTCCCATGTCTGACCCAAAATGTTCTCCACCATTCCCGACACCCGTCCCGCGCCCTTCGCCCGCAACCTCAACCGAACAAATTCTTCCAGACGTGTGCACAGCTCTCCCTACATAATTTGTCTATATAATAAACTGCCCTAAAACCCATAAACCGTCAAGCAACTTGCACACCAAAATCACCCACCCCAGTAAAACGCTTCTCCCTCGCCCCTCCCGCCGCCGAACTGTAGCTGCGCTCGCCGAGCGCAGAGGCTGTTCTCTTCGGTTTCAGGTTCCAGGTTTCAGGTTTCAGGTTCCAAGAAAAACAAAAAACGCTTGCGCTCCTTTTGCGTCCCTCGCGTCTCTTGCGTTAAATGGCTGTTCGGCTGTTCCTGTTTTCCCTGACCTCTGACCTCTGCCCTCTCCAACCGTCCGTGTCCGTCCGTGTTTGTCCGTGTCCGTCCGTGTGGCTGTTCAGCTGTTCGGCTCTGGTACGGGTTCAAGACATGGGTGACACGAAAGGTTCAAGACATAGGTGACACTTTGGGGTGATAAGGTCTGCCCTACAGGAGGAAGATGGGCATGCCATGGAAAGAGAGTAACGTTGTGACATTAAGAGAAGAGTTTGTGTTGAAAGCGATGAGTCCTGTGATGGATTTTTCGGCCTTATGCAAGGAGTACGGCATCAGCCGTAAGACCGGTTACAAGTGGATGGTGCGTTTTAAGCAGGGAGGACTCCCCGCCCTGCGCAATGCCTCTCGTCGCCCGCACAGCAGTTCCTCGGCGCTGGACGAAGCCACCGTCTGCGAGTTAATACGGATTAAGACCACCTCCGCATCAAACTGGGGCCCTAAGAAGGTGCTAGCCCTGTATGAACGGCTGCACGGGTCTTCTCACGCCCCGTCATTGAGCAGCGTGAAGCGCATTCTGGACCGCGCGGGATTTGTCCAGCGCCGCCGACGTCCCCGCCGGGATGCGCCCGCACGTATCCAGGAAGGCATCGTGGCCACCAAGCCCAACCAACAGTGGACCGTCGATTTCAAGGGATGGTGGAAGACTCGGGACGGGGCTCGTTGCGAACCGCTGACGGTTCGGGACGCCTACAGTCGTTTTCTGCTGGATTTGCGCGCCATGGATAGCACCTCCGAACGCGCCGTGCGCCGCGCATTTGAGCGTTTATTCGAGTGTTATGGACTTCCGGAGTCCATCCGCTCGGATAACGGTTCGCCATTTGCTTCCCATCAAGCCCCTCTCGGTCTCACCCGCCTGTCCAGTTGGTGGGTGGCCCTGGGCATTCGTCTGGACCGCATTGATCCGGGACGCCCGGATCAGAACGGCGCCCATGAACGCATCCATCGAGACATCCGCGCAGAACTGCAACTATCCCCGGCGAATGGAATGGAGGCCTCACAGGCGCTCTTCGACCAATGGCGTCACGACTTCAATTGGGTACGGCCACATGAGGCACTCAACATGCAGGTCCCGGGAAAAATTTACGCCCCCTCCCAAACCGTCTATGAACCCGGCCCCCCGGACCTGAACTATCCGCCGGATTGGCTGGAACGGCGCGTGATGCCAAAGGGAGCGATTTGTCTTTTGAATCACACCATACACGTGTCCAAAGCGGTCGGTGGCTTCACGCTGGGGTTGCAACCACTCGCCGATCGTTTGGACGTCTGGTTTGATTATCTTCGTCTGGGTCATATCGATTTGCATACGTTCCGGTTCCTCCCAATCGTACGCAAACGAGAAACACGTCGCTCTTCCTCCGGGCGGCATGCCGCCCGGAGGAAGGACGCTCAGGCTGTACAAACCACCCCAAAAGTGTTACCCATCTCCTGAGCCTCAAATGTCACCTATGTCCTGACCCCTCCACCCCTCCTCTCCCTGACCTCCGACCTCTGACCTCTGACCTCTCCACAGGGTTCCAGGTTTCAAGAAAAACAAAAAAAACGCTTGCGCTCCTTTTGCGTCCCTCGCGTCTCTTGCGTTAAATGGCTGTTCCCTGCACCACCTCCGCCCCCTCTCCCCCCTCCAGCATTCCACTTGGCCCCCCCCCTGCCGCCCCTTCGGTGCCTTCCCTCCTGAACCCCGAACCCTGAACCCTTTCCCCCACTTCCCATCATCTTTATTTAAAAACGTAATTTATCTTAATCCTTATCAAAAGAATTCATATTTCAATTATTACAAAAACCAATACCACATATTGTAATAACCAGTTTAGCCCCTGATTTTACAAACCAAAAACCATCTTTCACAAATCACAATCAATATTCCACATCCAAAAAACAAAATAAACACATTCCATAAAACCTAAAAACCTCACTTTTCCCCCTCCCCTTACTAAAACTTACACAAAAGATTTAGCCCGGCTGTTCTGTAGCTGCGCTCGTTGAGCGCAGACAGCTCTTCCGGTTGTTCACACGGGACCAGCGGCCTTCCCCCGCCGAAAGGCCGTTCAGCTACTCTGTAGTTGCGCTCACCGAGCGCAGAGTTCCCCCCTTTGCCCTTCCCCGCCCCCCGCCACCCCATCCACCGGCCTTGCGCCGGTGTGCTTAAGGCTGCGCCTCGCCCCATCGCCCCCCACACCGCCCCCTTGCCACCCCTTCGGTGCCTTACGTTCGCCCTTGCTCCCCCCTCACGGTCGCAACAAGGCCCCTTATAGACCATGCGGTAGCGTGCCCGCCGTCCGCAGGACGTGGTGTAGAGGCTTTCGTTAGGATTTTGCCGGGCTTCCACGCAAAAATAACCGCCGGATTTTTCGATGATGCCGCTTTGCACTCCGCCCCCGCAACGCCCCCTTGCCGCCCCTTCGGTGCCTTACGCTCGCCCCTGCCACCCCCTCACGGTTGCAGCAAGGCCCTTCAATAAAACGCCCTCCCCGTGCCCGCCGTCCGCAGGACGTGGAGCAGAGGATTTCTTTTGTCATTGGGGCGGGGCTGTTGCGCGAAAATAAGGCGGCTATTTTTCGAAGATGGCGCGTTGAAGCCGACCCTCGCTGGACTCGTGTCCGCGAGCGGTCGGCAGCGACGCGCCAGATTGAAAAAGAGACCCTTGGTTTTCGCGCCGCCCCAATGCAAAAGAAATCCTCTCTTCTCCTCCTCCCCCCCCACCGCCCAGCCATCCCCGCCCCGCCACCACCTGGCTCGTCCCCGATACCGCCAACGACTGGTACCCCGGCACAAACGACCCCGTGCCGGCCGCCTCCAATAGGAAGTCATCCAAATAGAAGCGATAGCTGGTGGCATTCTTGGCCATGATCCTGACCTTCGACGAAGCCGTGCCGCCCGTAATATTCCGGGAATATGTCGTCATCGTACCCGTTAACGTAATGTCCGCGCCCAGTTGGGTAAAGTCGCTGCCGTTCGCCGCATGGAACACCTGAATCACCGTGCTGTCTGTCCCATAGGCCGCAGCTTGGAACGAAACAGTCGCCGCGCCACTATTCCCCGACAAATCCACCGTGGGAGTGATCAAAACGCCACGGGCGGTGGAGGACCCCAGCTTCGCCATGTACTTCGCTGCCGCAGAATAGACCCTTTCTCCGCTCCACCCTGATACTTGCGTGTAGGTGTCCAGCGAGCTGGTGATCTCGGTGCTGTCTGCCGTGGTGAATTTGACAAAATCCTCCTCAAGGACGCTTGTCAATCCGGACGTGAAGTACTGATCCGTCGCCACATCCAGCAGATAGCCTGTCGCGCCGGCCACTGCGCTCCATGTCGCCGTGAATTCCGTGTAATTCGTCGCGTTGGCATACAGGCTGGCCGTCACATCCATGCAGGCTGTCGTGTGGTTGCCCGTCAGCGGCGTGCCCCCAGTGTAATAGCTCAAACAACTGCCACTGCCGTTGTACGGATAGATGGCCACATGATACGTCGTTTCGGCCGTCAGCCCGCTCAGCGTCACGCTGCTGCCGCTGCCGTTGTACACCACCTTGTTGCCGCTCCCCTGATCCGTGGCCGTGCCAAAGTTGGCGTTGATGCCGCTCACCAGCGCCTTGTCTGTCGGCGTCCAGCTCACGGCCGAGCCCTGCCGCACCACCACCAGCACGCCCGCCGGCGCCGGATCCGGCAGCGTCCACCCCACCTGCATGCTCGTCGTGCCCACCGCGCTGAACGTCAACCCCGTCGGATGCGCCGCCGGTTTTGCCGCCACAAACGTCTGCGCCCCGCCCGCCGTCGTGCTGCCGGACTTGCTGCCGCCGGAAACGGTCACGTCACCCGTGGTGATTGCATTCACCGCCAGCGCGTTGCACAACGTCGCCCCCGCCGCTATGTCCGCCGTAATAAAGATGTAGTGATCGCCCACGCTCAACGATTGCGTCAAGCTGCTCACCGAATGCTCACCCGGCCCAAGGCTCGTCGTGATGTCACTGCCCAGTTTGGTATCGGCCAACGTCAGCGAAGAGTCCGTCGAGTACCATACTTGGAACTTGCTCACATCCGCCGCCGCGTAACCCTCCGCCGTGGTGAACTTCACCCCGGTCAGCGTTGTCGGCTTGGTCCCCACCGTCAGCTTGAACTTGTGCAGGATGTGGAACGTGCTGCCCGGCGCAATGTCTGCCGCCGCCACCTGTGTCCCGTTGTCCGCCAGCGCGACCGTGCTGCTCACCAGCGTTGTCACATTCGCCACCGACGAATTCGCACTCGCGCAAGCCCCGTCCCCGCCTTCCGCCCGCACCCGGAAGTAGTACTTCGTATCACCCGCCAGACCCTCCACCAACTGGCTCGTCCCCGACGACACCAGCAGGTTGTTATAGCCGTCCACGAACGAGGGCTCTGCCGCGCCACTGGCCGTCAGAATAATGTCGTCCAGACGCCATTCCACTGTGGAGGAGGAAGTGAAACGAATCCGCAGATTGGAACCCGCCATTGTGTTCGGAACGTCCAAGGTCCGGTAGTACCAGCCGTTTTCCCCGGTCGGGAGCGTAGGTGACCCGCAGGACACCCAAGTCGTTCCGTTGGTACTGGCATGTACGGTTATCGTACTGCCATCTTCCGCATTGGTATTCTTGCGCACACCAAACGACAATTTCATCCCTGTCTTGCCCGAAGAGTTGATCCCCTCCATGATGAAAGTTTCGCCGCTGGTATTCAGCATCACATTGAATCCGCCGGAAGCCCCGGTGTACCCACTGGACTCTGACGTATTGCGCATATCGCCCGTGCCGCTCATCGTCAAAGCGGTGTTGACAAACCGGTTGTTGGTTTCGTGCGTGGCAATGGAACTGCCGGCCGTTCCAGTAGTTCCCATTGTTTCCTTGCTAATCAGGTCCGTGTCGCCTCCCGCCGTCTGGAAGTCTTCATACAAGCTGACATCCAGCCGGTAGCCGGTGGCGCCAGAAGCCGCGGCCCAGCTCGCAGTGAAATCGGTTTCGTTGGTGGCGCTGGCCCAGATGGTCGCCGGCGCGGCCGGCGGGTCGGTCGTGGCATCCCCCGTCAGCCCGGTGGCCGAATAGTTGGTGCCCTTGTAGCTCCACGCCTTGTAGTAATACTTGGTGCAGGCGGCGAGGCTCGCATGGGTCTGCGGCGACGTGCCGCCCTTGTACACCACCGTGCCACCCGCGAACGACTGCCCAACCGCCGGAGCCGTCCCCCCTGGGTCGGAGAACGTGCCGTCAAGATCATATACAATAATAACATCATCGCTTTGCGCGTTGCGGGTAAAGGTCAGCGTGACGGAATCCGCCCCCGCCTTGCTGGCGGAGAACGCTTGCGGCACCGCCGGCTTGCGCGGCGTAAAGACGAGAACGATGTTATTCCCCACATTCTCAACCGAAAAACTTCCGCCGTCCAACCCCGGCGTGAAGCTGGCGGTGTTCACCGTAAAGCGTCCTGCGCTGAAACTGCTCACCGAGCTGCCGCTGATGATGGTCCACGAGTAGCCTGCCGTCGCGTTCCAGCCCGTGGGATTCCCCGCCACGTTGATCGTGAATGTGCCGCTGGCGTTGGCCGTAATGGCGCCACCTGCCAATAGATCCCAGTGCGTTCCTGCCGTGCCGGACACGTTGGCCATGTCCACCCGCAGCGCCCCGCCCGCGTTTAGCGTCAACGCGCCGCATTCCAGCTTGCCGACCGCGTTCGCACTGTTCCCCGGATCCACGGTGCCGCCCACGGTCAATGCCCCCACCCTGCCGGCGCCCATCAACGTCGCCCCGGAGGACACCGTCACCGCCGAATTCGCCAGCGAGCCGCTCACCAGCAGCGTGCCCGCGCTGACTGTCGTCGCGCCGCTCATCGTGCTCGTGCCCGAAAGCGTCAGCGTGCCCGCCCCGTTCTTCGTCATCGCGCCCGTGCCGCTGATCACGCCGCTATACGTCAGGCTGTCCGACCGGTTCCACACCAGCGTCGCATTGTTGACGATATTCGCACCAACCACTCCGCTCGTGCCGCCCGCCCCGACTTGCGCCGTGCCCGCGCTGACCGTCAGCGCGCCGCTGAACGTATTCGCGCCGGAGAAAATCAACGTGCCCGCGCCCGTCTTGGTCAGCGTACCCGATCCCGAAATCACCGGCGCATAGGTCAGCGTCCGGCCGCTGTCCACTTCCACCGTGCCGTTCCCCGCCCCCAGCGTGGTCAAATTGTTCGCGTGCATCGTGAACGAGTCCGTGGCCTTGAGCGTGCCGCCGTTGAAATACACCTTGTTGGCATAGGCACCGGCAGGGTCCGCGCCCAAATTGCGCGAGGCCGAAATCGCCACGGTCCCCGCGTTCAGTTGCACCTTCTTATCGTGCGTGTTGTTGCCCGAAATCACCACGGTGCCCGCGCCCGTCTTCGTGATCTTGCCCCCGCCGGTGTCGCCGCTCATCACCCCGCTCAACGTGAGCGTCTTGCCATTGGCCACATCCACCGCAAACTGGTCGTCGGACTTCTCATCAATCGCAATGGCGCCGCTCAACGTCGCGTTTTCCACCGCCTGGATGGTCTTCACCCCGGAGCTGTTGTCCTTGATGGTGATGGGCGTGTTGGCCAGCGTCATGCCGGAAAGCACCAGCTTGAGGGTCGCCGGGAAACTGGGCGACCCGGACCCCTGCCCCAGATCCACCTGCCCCGTGCCCAGCGCGCTCGCGTTGCTCACCGTCAGCGTGCCATTGTCAATATAGGTGCAGCCGTCGTAGGTGCTGGCCCCGCGCAGAATCAGTTCGCCGCCCTGGTTTTTGATCAGCCCGTAGGAGCTGGCGCCGTCGGTGATCGCGCCGGCATAGTCCACCACCTTGTTGTCCGCCACCGCCAGGAACGCATTATTCCCGTACAGGGTGATGCCGCGGTTGGCGTTCAGCGTGAGGTTGTCGGTGAGCACCAGCGCAGCCCCACCCGCCAGCCGGATGTGCTGGGCCTGCGCCGTGGCCGGTGCGGTGCCCAAGGCCCCGTCCGCCGCAATTTGCAACGTGCCGCCCGCAATGTCCGTGTACAACGTGTACGTGCTGTTCGCGTTGTTCAGCGTAATCGTGCCCGACCCCGACTTCTTCAAGTAGTTCGGGCTCGTCACTTCGGGACAATGCGGATCCGTGCCGTCCGTGATCTTGCCGTAAATCGTCCGCGTGCCACCGTCCGCCCCGAACTCCACGTATCCCAAATTCGTCACCGCGGTTTCCGGCTTCCAGTACACGTCCGAACCGCCGTCGTTGTAGTAGATCGAGTAGCCGTCCACCCGGTCAGTGTCCCCCGGGCTGTTCAACATGCTCAAATCATACTTGGGCGTCTGCCCCACAATATTCGCGGTAAATTCCTTCGAAGACAGAATATGAAACTCCATCGTCAACGTGGTGTCCCACGGACGAATGCCGGACCAGCTTAAGGATCCGTTCGCATCCGTCACATATAGATCGCCGGAGCCGTTCCCGCACTGGATATAACCGCGGGTGTTGCTATGCCGGTTGGCCCAGGAACCCGTCGCTGCGCCATCGTTGAGGGACACCCCCAAAATGCCGGCGGGCGAGTAGCCCCACACACTGATCCGGAACCGGTCGCCCGGCTGCAACTCGCGGTCGTCCCCTGTCCCGTTGCCGTTGGTCTTGAACTTGCGCCACGCCACCGATTGCTTGTCGCCGGTGTTCGCCCATTGGCCCAGTTCGTTGGTGTTGCTCCCGTTGTTGAAGATGCCGCCGCCGGATTCCCATGTCGTGTAATAGGCCGCCCGCTGCAAGATATTCACCTCGGCCGGCACGCACGCCGCCGCCGTGGTCGCCTGGCTCCCCGCCAACGGTGTGCCGCCCGTGTAGTAATTGATCTCGGTGCTGCTCCCGTTATATTCAAAAATCTTCACATAATAGGTCGTTTCCGGGTCCAGCCCGCTCAACGTGAAGTTGTTGCCCGTGCCGCTATAGCAAATCTTGTTGCCGCTGCCCTGGTCCGCCGCCGCGGAGAAGTCCGCGCTCACCCCCGTCGGCGCCGTGCCATCGGTCGGCGTCCAGCTTACCGCGCTGCCCTGCCGCACCACCACAATCCGCCCCGCGCCATTGCCGACGGTCCAACCGACCTTCATGTCATAGGCCCCGACATTGCTGAAACTCAAACTGCTCGCGTGCGTGGTCGGCTCCGCCGCCATGGTGCTGCGACTGCCAGTGGCCGGACTCGTCTGTCGGTAATTGATCCCCTTGTCGTTGCCGCTGTCCGCCACCGTCCCCTTGTACGCGTACACCGCCACATGATAGGTCGTCCCCGCGCTCAACCCCGTCACATCCACCTGCGTGCCGCTGCCGCGGTATACCACAAAGCTGTTGTTGCCCAGGTTCGCGCCGCTCCCGAATGCCGCATCCGCGGTGTGCAGCGTGCCGTCTGTCGGATCGTTCACCACCGCGCTCGACGCCCGCATCACCACGATCGCTCCGTCGCTGCTCCCCCCCGCCGTCCAACTAATCCGCATGGCGTTGTGCGCCACATTCGCAAACTGCACGCTGCTTGCCTGCCCCGGCTCCGTATAAAAACTGCCGTCCGCCGAATAGGCCGTCCCCACGGAGTTCACCGCATAACCGCGGTAGTAATACTTCGTGCCCTGGCTCAATCCGCTGCGGTTGTGCGAGAACACGCCCGTCGCCGTGCCACCTTCGGCAGCAGCGTTGCCCGTCGGATTCGCGCTCGTCCCCCACACCGTCCCGCGGGCCGTCAGCGTCAACCCGCCGTTGGCCGTTACGTTCGCCCCCAGCGTTGCCGCCGTCTGGCCAATATCCGTCACCGTCGGCGTCGTCACCGTCGGCACCGTCACAATTGTCTGCGCGTTGCCCGCCGCCGTGCCGCTCTCCGTGCCCGTCGTCGTCACATCTCCGGCGCTGGCAATCGAACCGGTGAATGTCCGCCCGGCCGTCGGCGAACTCGCCACGTCGGCAATCACCAAATAGCGCCGCGCGGCACTGATGCCTGTCTGGCTGCTGATCGTGAAATTGATCGGATTGGCCAACGCCACCCCCGCGCCGGATACCACGCTGTCGCCGCCGTTGTACGTACCGCTGTTGTCCGCGTCATACACCACCCGGAAGTTGCTCAAATCGCTCGCGGTGGCACTGCCCGCCGTGGTCAGTTTCAGCCCGGTAAAATCAATGCTGCCCGTCGCCGGCGAAATCTGGAACCCAAACAGCACCACATTGGCCGTGCCCGCCGCCACATTGCCCGCCGCCGGGGTGCCGGTATTGCTGATCGTCACCGCCGACGTGATCGTCTGCGCCCCACCCGCCGTCGTCGGCCCCCCGGACTTCGTGCCCGCCGATACCGTCACCGCCGTGTTCGCAATCGCCCCCACACTGGCGGTGTTGCCTGCCGTGGCCGTACCGGCAATATCCGCCGTAATGAAAAAGTAGTGTGTGCCAATGGCCAAATCCTTCGTCATGCTGCTGAAGGTCTTGGTGCCGAATGCGCCGGGGCTGTTGATGGTGCCAATGGTCGTATCGCTGCCACTCTCAAATGAATCGTCGGCGGAATACCACAGCTTCAGGTTCGTCAGGTCGTCGGCATCATGGCCCGCCGTCGTGATCTGCAAAGCCGTCAACGTGGTTTGCGCCACGCCGACGGTCAGCTTGAACTTGTGCAGCACGTGGGCTGTCGTGCCCGCTGCCACATTCGCCGTCGCCACCTGCGTCCCGTTGTCCGCCAGCGCCACCGTCGGCGTCGCCGCCGCCGTTGTCACATTCGTCGTCGCCGAATCCGTGCTCGTGCAAACCGCATTCTGCGCCCGCACTCGATAGAAGTACTCCGTGTCCACATCAAGCCCCGTCACCTGGTACGTCGTCACATTCCCCACCAGCTTGTTGTTATACCCCGTCACATAGGTAATGCCACCGCCCGTTGAGTAGACGACAATGTCGTGGATGTATAGCGCATGGGAGGCGTTAACCAAGCGCAAGGCAATGTTTGCACTCGTGTCATTGACATCATTCGTATAACCAATAGTCGTTGCCGTAGCTATGGAGATCGTGCCAACCTTTGTCCAAGAACCGCTCCCCACCTTCTTTTCCAGATCAATTGTGCGGCTGGTGCCACCCGATCGAATATTAATAATAACTGTGCCCACCGAATTGACCGCAGGAAGTTCAAGAATGCCAGTTGTTGCTTTTATCTGAACAGAACCTACAGTTGCTGGCGAGGTTGCACCCGCAGTAGGCGCCACTATACAGTCGGTCATGTTCACTGTGCCAGCAGATATGACTTCCTGATAATTTCCATAGCTGGTTTCAGATGTCCAATTCTGGATGTTTTCTGAAATATGGGTGGTTGGTGCCCCACCCCCATCCTCAGTCCACACGTCCAAATAGTAGTTCGTCGCGCTGGTCACCGAACTCCAGTTCGCGTAGAACGACGTATCGGCGACGCTGCTGGCCGCCGCAATCGTCGGCGCCGCCGGGCAGGTCAGGCTGTTGCCCGTGGCCGGGCTCGCCTGCCGGTAATTGATCCCCTTGTCGTTGCCGCTGTCCGCCACCGTCCCCTTGTAGGCAAACACCTCCACATAATAGGTCGTGCCCGGCGTCAACCCCGTCACGTCCACCGAGGTACCGCTGCCGCGATACACTACATAGCTGTCGCTGCCCAGATTATCGCCGCTCCCAAACGCTGCATTGGCACTGTGCAGCGTCCCGTCGGTCGGGTCCGTCACCGTTGAATTCCCCGCCCGCATCACCACAATTGCGCCATCGCTGTTCACCCCCGCCGTCCACGTAACCTTCATTCCCGTCGCGCTCAGCGAGTCAATTACCACGCTGCTCGCCTGCCCCGGTTCCGTGTAAAAACTGCCGTCCGCTGAATAGGCTGTCCCCGCCGCGTTCTCCGCGTATCCGCGGTAGTAGTACTTCGTGCCTTGGCTCAAGCCGGTGCGTTCATGTGAGAAGGCACCCGTGCCCGTGCCAGTGGCCGCGGCTCCGTTCTGGGTCACCGGCGAACCCGTGGTGTTGTAAACCGTCCCGCGCGCTGTCAGCGCTGATGCCCCGCCCAAACTTGTCACATTCGCCCCCAGCGTCGCGGCCGTCGGGCCAATATCCGACGCTGTTGGTGAGCTCAACGACGGCAACACCACAATCGTCTGCGCCCCGCCGGCACTGGTCGAGCCGCTCTTGTTGCCCGCGGCGAAGGTAAAATCACCCGTCGTCAACGCGCTGACGCTGATCGTCTTCCCGCCCGTCGGCGAGGCCGCAATATCCGCCGTAATAAAGATATAACCCGTGTTTCCCGCGTTGATCGTCTGGCTCAACGAGGATAGCGAATGCGACCCCGTCCCCAGGCTTGTCGAGATCGTCCCCAGCGGCGTATCACTGCCCGTATCCAACGTGTTGTCCGCCGAATACCAGACCTTGAAGTTGCTAATGTCGGTCGCGGCATAGGTCCCCGCCGAGGTGAAGCTGACGCCCGTCAGCACCGCCTTCGCCGTCGTCACTGCCAACTGCGATTTATGCAGCACATGGGCCGTCGTGCCCGCGCCCACCTCCGCCGCCGCCACCTGAGTGCCGTTGTTCCCCAACGCAATGTCCGGCGTGGCCGTCATTGTCGTCACATCCTGCGTGCCCGAGTACTCGCTCACGCACGAATCGTTCACCGCCCGCACCCGGTAGTAATACTTCGTGTCCTGCTCCAATCCCGTCACGATTTGGCTCGTCCCCGAAACCGTCAAATCCTCATACCCCGACACAAACGCCGCCCCGCCGCCCCCACTCACACCGACAAAGAAATCGTCCACATAAATCTTGGCTCCGTTATAAAAACGAACCTCAAAATCCAACACATTGTTTCCACTCTGAGGCGTCACCGTATAAGTCATCTTGGTCCAAGTTGCAGCGTCGCCATTATAGCTACCAGGCTGCAAGTTATCCCCTGTCACAACCCCACCGCTGGACCACGAAGCCCAGATTCTAACATTGCCTGTTCCCTTGTACCAGTAGCTGATCTCGTACTGTGTCGTGCCATCGCCGGTTATACTCACTTTTTGCATCAGTTTGCGGGTGGCCGTTGGGGCGGCATACAACGAATAAGTGCCAGAGTTGGCATCCGACGATGAAACATTAAGTTGTGTTTCTACTGTATCCCACCCGGTAGAGTCCCCTGTCTCAAACCCCGGATTTGTCATCAGATTGACCGGCCCGCCCGTGAACGTCGGGCTCGTGCTGACATCCAGCCGGTAACTGCTTGCCCCGGTCACCGCCGACCAGTTGGCGGTAAAGCGATCAGACCCCACCGCCGAAGCTGCCTGCACCGTCGGTGCCGCCGGACAGGTAATTTTGCTGCCGGCCAGCGGGCTGGTCGTCCGGTAATTCTCCGCGCCATCCCCGCCGTTGAAGTTGTAAATCCGCACATAATAAACCGTCCCCGCGCTCAACCCCGACAGCTCCACGCTCGTGCCGGTCCCCTCGTACACCACCTTGCCGTTCCCCAGCGCCGACCCGCCGCCGCCATAGTTCGCGTTCGCCGTGTACGTAGTGCCATCCACCGGATCGGCCGAAACGTCGCTCCCCGCCCGCACCACCACCAACACCTTTGTGCTCACCCCATCCCAGTTGATGGTCAGGCCGGACGTGCCAATCGCGCTGAACGACAGCGAGGTCGGGCTGCTCGCTGGCTCCGCCGCCATCGTGCTCGCCTGCGCCGTCACCCCCGCCGAATAATAATTGTTGTTCACGCTGTAAAACTTGTAGTCATACGTCGTGTCCGCCGTCAGCCCCGTGTTGTTCATCGCCGTCCCCGACCCGTTATACACCACCGTGCCCGCCCCCAAGCTCGCGTTCACTGCGTAACTCGTGCCCTGCGTCGGCTCCGTCCACGATGATGCCGCCGGCTTGCGCACCACCATCACATTGTGCCCCTGCGCGTTCTTGCTCCACGACAAATCAATCTGACTCGTCGGGCTCCCCGAACTGGAGCGTCGCCGATTGCCCGCTCGGGTTGTTCAGCGCATTGACCGTGAAATAGCTGCTCGCCGTAAATCCGCCACCGGTTGTCTGCTCCCAATCCCCATCCGCATACCAGGTGCAACCACCAGATGTGAACCGCCCCGCGTAATACCAGTTGCCCGTGTCCGTAAACTGCTGCTCATTCTGCTTGGATATCCAGACGCGGTTGACATTCCCATCACCATCCAGGCGCGACCAGACTGCATCACGCCAAGTCCAGCCCGTACCCGTCGTGTTCCGCCCAAGACCGTATTCCACTGTGTAGCCGGTCGTATCTTGATTCAATGCAAATTCAAACTGGTACTGCAACTTATCCCCCAAATAATACGTATAAACCGGCGTCCCCCGGTTATACAATGCGTGGTGATAGTCCCCACACCCCGCCGCGGAAGTCGTGCCGGAAACTGCAACCGTCTTGTTGGCTGCTGGCGAGCTGCTGGCCGTCACATCCCCGGAAAATGACCCCGCCGAAGCTCCCGTCAAACGCACATACACTGTGCTGCTGGCAACGGAACCGCCAGAAGGCGTAAACGAAATCGAACTGGCATAACCGGAGCCCGATGTCTTGGACACCTCAAATCCCGAGGGTGCAGTGACCGTAAGATTGGCGGTCAAACCGCTCCCCGACACCGTCAACGACTGCGCCGCCGACGGCGTCCCAACCGTCGTGCTGAACGCCGATGGCGAACCCGAAAGCGTGATCGAAGCGGTCGTACCAGAAACCGCAACTGTTTTATTGTCTGCCCCCGTACTGCTGGCCGTCACATTCCCGGAATATGATCCCGCCGAAGTTCCCGTCAAACGCACATAAACCGTGCTGCTGGACACGGTACCACCAGATGGCGTAAACGTAATCGAATCGGCATAACCGGAGCTCTCCGACTTGGACACTTGAAACCCCGTCGGCGCACTCACGGTAATGTCGCCGGACAAATCGCTCCCCGACACCGTCAACGACTGCGCCGCCGACGGCGTCCCAACCGGCGTGCTGAACGCCGTCGTCGAACCCGAAAGCGTGATCGAAGGTGTGGCCGCCTGCATCTTGTACAGGCGAATGGGGTTTTGCCCGGTAGAATAGCAGGCGAACCGAGGCGAACCCGAATTGTAGCGCAACATGCGCGCGGCCGTCGCGACGTTTCGGATATCAAAGGCGCTGGAGGCTGTGCTGGCAAATGACCACCGATAATCATCTCCAGCCACGGACGTGGAGGTGCGCACACCGTTGGCGTTGGGTTGCCCAACGTAGAAGCTGGCTGCCTCGCTATAGATGGACCAAGAAGATGATGTAGCATCAATCCTCCAGACGATTCCTGCAGCGGGGTTCACTATGTTACCGCTGGCATAGGACACCGCATAGGTGGATAGCGCGGCGGTTGATGCCGCGGTCATCCGCCCGGTTCCCATTGCCGTCGATGCCCATGAAGGCGCACCCACAAAAACATAATACCCGCCAGAGGTGATATCGTTCGTATTCGTAATAAGCTTGAAGGTTCCGGAGCCTTCATACGCCGCCTCGGTCTGGCGAGGCATCAAGCCCGTCGCGAGGATCATTGCCGCCAAACCCCACTGCGCCAGTCTGCCCCGCGTGCCACGACGCGACTCCACACCCCTCCCGCCCCGCTTGTCGCGGGTGGCCTGTCCGGACTGACCGCGCTCAGGCGCGGCGCACCGCCCGCCCGTCAACAGCCAAGCCGCAGCCCTCATCCAAAAAGGCCGCAATGTCCCGGAGGTGTGTCGTGTTCTCATGGTCTCACTCCAAAGGGGTAGTCCTAAATTGATAAATTCTTCCATCTGCTCGATTTGTTTTGCCCGCGGGGTCACCGCCCCCTGTAGCCGGCCTCGCTGAGGCCGGGGCTGTTCCTGTAGCCGGCCTCGTTGAGGCCGGGGCTGTTCCAGATCCCAAAATCCGCGCAACAGCGGGGTCACCGCCCCCGCCTACAGTCCAACCCATGCCGCCCCCTGTAGCCGGCCTCGTTGAGGCCGGGGCTGTTCCTGTAGCCGGCCTCGCTGAGGCCGGGGCTGTTCCAGATCCAAAAACCCCCGAGCCCGCGGGGTCACCGCCCCCGCCTACAGTCCAACCCATTCCGCATCCTGTAGCCGGCCTCGCTGAGGCCGGGGCGTTTTCCCATAAACGGTCGGTCCTACAAAAGGAATACGGTTTCATTTCTTCTTCCCCCTTGCACCGCGCGAACTGGATAAAAGCGGCAACAACTGCTCTCGACAACGATCCATTGCGCTGATCGCCAGTTTCGCTTGTTCCCTTGTTGCGTCAGCCCCAGGGTAGCGGAAAGTGACGGCATACTGCGACAGCAATTCCAAATCATCGCGCAGCAATTCTGTCCGTGCCGCTCCGGTCGGACATTGTGTCAACAACACCACGAGATCATGGACCTTGCGGATCGGGCAGTTGGCTGATTCCAGAATAGCCTTGATGGTCTTCTCGACGCACTGCTGGGCATGGAAGCAGGCACTGTCAAAGTTTGGGCGCTTCCGCGCGCGGAATTCCCGGCGCGCGGAAATCGCGTCAGCTTCAGCCTTGCATAACCAAGCTTTAACGGCGCTTTTCATACAGCACCTTTCCCCGCTCCAACACCGAACAGATGAAGCCATCGCGACCTTGCATGCCGCGCCGCACTTCACCCGGAGTTTTGACAACCAAATCCAGCGGAAACGATCGCGGAATTCGTCGCCGAATTTCCAACGCGCTATCGGTGGTGTTTTGCGTTCCCGCCATCACGACCATCAGATCCACGTCGCTGTCCGCCGTGGCCCGGCCTTCCGCCATGGAGCCAAACAGGATGACCCGCTCCGGACGGAACTGCTCCACCAGATGATCCACGTACTGCTGGACCTGCCGCAAAATCATGGCGCTACCCCTTGGCGTTCTTTGCGTCTTGGCGAGAGGGCCGGGCGTCTCCGCTCTCCCAGCGCTACTTTCTCGGCAACACAAATGCCCTCTTCCTGGATGGTTTTGAAAAAATAATCTCCGGCAGCCTTTTTCTCCTCAAAGCGCGCCGGGGTGATGGGAATCAGCGTGAACGCCGGCTTGGGTCTGACGTTTCGCAGGGCGCGGCGGAAGTCGCGGGCGGCAGCCAATTGGTCCTCGGCCCCTTCGGCCACAATGCACAAATCCACGTCGCTGTCCGGTCGCTGTTCACCGCGGGCATAGGGACCGAACAACACAACACGCTGTACAGGCCGCGCTTGCCCCAACGCACGCAGGCAGTGCGCCAATCCTGTTGACGGATGCCGCAAAGCCGGCGGGATGTTTTCGTTTAACACCTTCATGGCGCCACCGCTGTTTTCTCCGCTTTATTCAAGGCGCTAAATCCTGCAAGCCACGCGGGGTCACCGCCCCCGCCTACAGTCCAACCCATTCCGCCCCCTGTAGCCGGCCTCGCTGAGGCCGGTGTCTTTTCCCATAAACGGTCAGCCCTATAAATTTTCTGCATGGCCCAGTCGGGATTGATAGAACCGAGAGGTGCGTAGTGTCCTTGGCGCTCTTCGCGTCTTGGCGAGAGTCCCGGTTCTCCGGCTTGCGGTTGTTCCCGATTGCGTTTCATTTGCGCCGTTTGCGCCACTTGCGTTAAATCGGCTGCCAGCCTTGGGTAGGATATGGCCACTGCCAGCGCCGCGCGGTAATCCGTGAGCAATTCGTTGACCCGGTCAGGCTTCATAAATCACCTTCCCGTGGCGTTGGATGGATTCACGAAAACGGGGTTTGGTCACCGCATTCACATTCACCAAATCGAACTTCAGCGCGGTCGGGACCTCCGACTCCAGCCGGTCGTGCGCCAAATTCGTGTCCGAATCGGACCAGTTGTCGGCCTCAATGGCGAGATCCACATCGGACGCGGCGCGCGCCACCCCCGCCGCGCGTGAGCCATACAGCCAAATCCGGCGCACCGGCTTGTGCGCCGTAATCGCGGCTACAATCGGCGCAATCAACCGGGCGTCCAGTTGGACGGAACCCAAGGTGCGTCGGGATTCAGGCCTATCCGTGAGATTTGTCGTTTGCAGGGCTCGATTCATCGCTGCCCTCCCGCTTTGGTCTGAACTTTCATCCGCTTTTCGCTCGCGGGGTCACCGCCCCCGCCTACAGTCAAAGCCATTCCGCACGCTGTAGCCGGCCTCGCCGAGGCCGGAACTTTTTCGCGTTGACTCGCGTAAACCGCGGTTGGTGCGTCCCAGTTCATGGCCGCCCTTCCTTCGACTTTTTCTTGGCAGAAATCACCTTTGACGGGGCGGATTTTGTGCTCCGCAAAGCGGCAACCGTCTTTTGTTCCACTCCAAACTGCCGGATAAAGCCATGGCATCGTGCAACCAGAGCGGCCGCATCTTGGACGTCTTCTCTTGCTGACTTCGCATCGCCGGCAAACATCCAGTCATAGTCAGCGAGTTGGCGGTTTCCAAATAAGCGATGCAGAATTTTGGCAAACTCTTTGTCAAACAAACCCGCCCGGACAAAACGGGCGTTAAACGCCCCAATTGTTTGAGCGTGCGATGAAAAGGCCAGTCCCTGAGTCGCCAAAATCGCTGTTACGGCATGAAAAGCTGCATAGTAGGCGTGGGTGGTTGCCTCCTCGAAATATCTGGCTTTCAGTTCGCGTCTGGCCGCCGCCAACTTTCTCCTTGCCTTAGCCAGCATTTGGCGCAACACAGTTCTGGATGCGACGCGGGTCACAACTCCACCCCTTCCCGCAGAATATTCCAGCCCAACGGCGACTGCTGTACGCGCTCCCATTGCTCCGGACTGTAGACCAGCGCGGTGCAGAGTTGATCGGTTTCCGCCAATAGTTTCGCGCCCGCAGCCGTCACGGTTTCGCGTTCTTTCTGCGTGGGCGAACTCAACACCACCAGAAAATCATAGTCGGAACCGGCATGGGCATCGCCACGGGCACGCGAACCATACAGTGCGATCAACCGCACCTGATCAGTCAAGTCTTGGCGAATGGCTTGGGCATACCGGCGGGCTAGTCGCGGTATCGCACATGCAGCATTCGGTATTCTCCGGCTACGACGCTGGCGTTTCATCGTCGGCGTTCCTCCCTGAAAACCTCTGTGCACAGTTCGAGCCATAGTTGTATATATAGAAGATCATCTATTCCCCCTGCTGTGTCAAGGAACTAACCAAATTCTAATAAACCGTTTTTCTCGGCATTATTCGCCATATTTTGCGAATATTCCGTTTTTTCTGGGCGAGGCCTTTTGGCCTATTGTCAACCCTTTGGCCTGAAGCGGGTTGGCAGCAGGCGTGCCGTCTTCGATGACTCACCAGACACGGGGACAGCAAACCGGAAAACATTAACGCAAAAGACGCAAGCGCCGCAAAAGGACGAACAGCCGCGCTGGGGCTGGTAACAGTGGCCTTCAAAACAGCGGCATCATGCCAACCCTCAATGGGTAAAGATGTTTTCACCCGTGTTGATGAATGATTCAGTTTAGGCTCTTTTGCGGGCTTTTGCGACGTCAGCGACGCTTGCGTTAATTCTGGCTTTCTTGGCGGCTTGGCGAGACGAGTAGGTTAACGCAAAGAGCGACGCGGAGCGACTGCCGACTAACGTCCAGCAGTATTTCTGGCTGTTCCCCTATCCTCGGACTTCTATTTTCTGAATCTTTTGCGGGCTTTTGCGACGTTAGCGACGCTTGCGTTAATTCCTGAGTTCCGAAATGGGACACCCAGCAGGCTCACTGAGTTTTTATGAAAAAAGTGCTCTGAAATTGAGTAAAACCCCAAAAAACGCCTCTCGATATGAGCGTCAAGTGCGGAATGGTGAGAAAAGATCCTTGCTGAGCAGATTTTTTGTCGGTTCTCAAGTCTTGCGCATGGGCAAAATGACCAAAAACGGTGTTTTGACGGGAATTCTCCAGATTCGCCCATACATTTTCGATCAAATCAGCCATTGGCGAACTGTTTTTTTGCTGGAATTACTATCGCAAAATATTCGATTTTTGGGGCCGGGACACCCCAAAATGAAATTCTCACATTGATTATCAAAGAGTTACGACGCAAATTTCGGGCAACTCGGAACTCAGGTGAATCTTTTGCGGGCTTTTGCGACGTCAGCGACGCTTGCGTTAATTCTGGCTTTCTTGGCGGCCTTGGCGGCTTGGCGAGACGAGTAGATCAACACAAAAGGCGCAGGTAATGCGAAAAGCAATAATCACTACGTAAATTAATTATTCGATAAATAATTAACACATTATTATTGGCCAATTGCTATTATTGATTTCCTTCCGGATTTTATAGCTATTCGCCGTATTATTACGGGCAGTTTAGCTATTCACGCCAGGGTTTTCCAAGGCGATATTCGGCCAGCCGCTTTTCAATCTCCGCCGCCAATTCCTTGGCGCCGTCGCGACGGGCCAAACGGGCGCCGCGCAGGGCGGCTTCAATCGCTCCGGCAAAATCGCCGGCATTGGCCCGAGCGGCGCTGAGCGTATCCCACGCGGTCGCGGCCTGTTTGCCCTCCTCAGAATTCGCGGCTTTTTCCGCCCATTCCAAGGCCTTGGCAGGCCATTCTTCTTCGCGGTGGTGGTTGATTTTTGTTGGCTTGGCGGTGGCGAGCAGCCAAGCCATGTTGTTGAAGGCCACGGCGTTGGTGGGTTCGCGGCGGGCAAACTCCAGGAAGTAGCCATAGGCATAGCCACGGGCGCCATCACGCCATATTTGGGCGTAGCAAGGGAAAAGATCGGCCCAGGTCATGCGCGGCTCGCCGGCGGCCTCGGTCATGCGTCGGGCGACGGCCTGGGCTTCTTCGTCGAAAGCGTCAGCCTCGTGGCTGGCGCGCAGATATTCGGCCACCACAAAGGCGTTGGGGTCTTCATCCAAGGCAAGGGCTTCCTTGAAAGCGCCGATGGCGCCGGCCAGGTCGCCACGGGCTTGCATGCACTGGCCCCGCACCCGCCAAAGAAATTCGCGTTCCAAGGGGCGTTGATCTTTGAGGGCTTCCAACAGGGATCTGCCGAGGCCTTTCTCAAAGCGCGGCCAAGCGTCATCGGTCAGTTCGGGGAATCCGCAGCAATTCCAGATGAGGCACAGCCGGAGGAAGCTGTGGGTTTCCCAGAACGAGCTGCCCTGTTCATAGGCTTTGGCTGCTTGGGCCCAGTCCTTTTTGGCGAGGTAGCCGTCGCCCCCGAGCATGCAGGCCACGGCGTGGTTGGGATTGCAGGTGTAGGCCCAGATGCCGAAATCATCGCGGCTGCGCCAATGGCGGGACAGGCGCAGCGACATCCCCGCCCACGCGGCGATAACCACGGCGGCGACGGCCACATTCCAACGCATTTTCCAGCCACGCGCGCGTTGGACTTCGGCCACAGCGGCCACGGCCGCCAGCAACAGGCCGATTTGCGGGATATAGAGCCAACGGGTGGCGACGCGCTCGGCGCCGGCCCAAACCACCCCGCTCAACGGGAACAGCAGGATGGCGAACCATAGCCAGCCCCAGAGCGCCAGCGGAAAGCGTTTTCGCCATCGCCACGCCCCCCACGTAAGCCCCCCGAGTACCAGGGTTGCCCCCATCAGCAACTCCCACCACGAGGGCAGGTCCGCTTGCAGCGGCATCAGACGCGCCGGCCAGAGCACTTTGCTCAAGTAGAACAGGTAGTGCACCGGGATCATCATGGCACGGTGCCATGCCGGCACATCCATCACGGCCTTGGTTTCCACGTGGAAGATGATGGGCAACGAGGCGAAGGCCACGGCCGGCAGCCAGAACGCCCATTTTTCCGCGACCAGCCGCCAGCCATCTTTCCAAATGCGATCCCAATCCGTTCGTCCCAAGGGCCAGACGTCCAGCAGCACAAACGCAGCCGGCATAATGATGACCACCTGTTTGGCCATGCCGCCAACGACCATGCACAACCAAGCGAGCCCCAGAAAAAGTGCCGGGTGGCGCATACGGGCGGCGGGATTTTGACTGGACGGGCCGGCTTGGTGCGCGGTGGTATAAAACCACAGCCCGGCCAACAGGAAGAGACCGCTCAGGACATCCTTGCGGGCGGTGACCCAGGCCACACTTTCCACCCGCGTGGGATGGCACGCCCAAAGCAGCGCCGTGGCCAAAGCAACACCGGCACGTCCCCCGGTCCATTGCCAAACCAAGAGGAACAAGAGCCCCGCATTGAGCGCAAACAGAATGGTATTTGTCAGGTGGCAGCTCCAAGGCGGACCGCCGGAGATTTCCTTGTCGAGCATGAAGCTCATCCAGAGCAGCGGTGCCCAGTAGTTTTCCGGGGCGGTGGTGAAGGCCAACTGGAGGCCTTCGCGGGTGAAGCCATCCCGGACCACGTCGCTGTTTTCCACGTACATGGGGTCGTCGAGGGTGACGAAATCGTAGCGGATGGTCGGCAAATAAAGGGCGAAGGCTACGACCATCACCAGCAGGCAAGCGCCTGCCATCCGGCCGCGTTCACTGGCTAACCATCGGGTCATGCCGCCACACTCTATGCTGTGGGGTTGGCACGGGCAACTGTTTTGAGCGGTGTTGCCGCCCGGAGTTCGGGCGGTCCGCTTTTGGGGAGAGCAAAGGTCAGCATTCAGAACAGGGCGGAACCGTCGAATCGAACAAGTCCTGTCTCCGGCCTCCCCCTGAACCCCTGAACCCCGAACCCTGAACCCTCCGTGTACCCCCCCTACTCCCGCCAAGCGAGACCCAAACGATAGTTCATAATCTGCTTTTCGATGACCTCCAGCAACGCGTTATCCCCATTGTCCTTGGCGAGCTTGCGCGCCTTTTCCGCTGCCGGCACAGCCTCAGAAAAATGGCCGGCATTGGCCCGGGCGGTGGCCAATGTGAGCCACATGCTGGCCGGCGGGTTTTGAGTTTGATCCAGGGCCTGCTCCGCCCAATGCAGCGCCGTTTGCGGCCACTCCTCTTGACGCGCATGATCGTGGCCGTCGGGCTCCGCGGTCGCCAGCAGCCAGGCCAGAAAGCTTAGCGGCATGGAATCGTCGGGAAAGCGTTCAGTATAGGCCGTAAAAAAGCGATAGGCGTAGCCGCGCGCGCCGGTTTTCCAGAGCTCAACATAGCACGGGAGGAGATCTCTCCATTCGCGAACGTCAACGCCGGTGGCCTTCGCCATGGCGGCAGCGGCGGCGCTGGCTTCCTCCGGGTGGCCGGCCTCGTGGCAGGCGCGCAGGTACTCCGCGATGGTAAAAGCACCGGGATCAGGCTCCCAGCGCACAGCCTCCCGCAGCGCGGCAATGGCAGCAGGGTAATCGCGCAGGGCAAGCAGGGCTTGTCCCCGCACCCGCCAAAACAGCTCGCGTTCGGTTGGCCGTTCCCAAGGCGCAAACTCCGCCAGCGATTTGCCCAATGCCCGCTCAAACTCCGGCCACGCCTGCGCGGTGCGTTCCGGATAACCCAACTGGTTCCATACGGAACATTGGCGAATGAAGCAATACCGATCCTGCATCGCAACGCCTTTGGCAAAGGCATCAAGCGCCAAGTCCCATGCGCCACCGGCCAGATAGGTGTCGCCGCCCATCGCGCAGGCGCCGCCCTGTTCAGGGTGGCACTCGTAAATCCATAAGCCAAAGGCATTGGGATCACGCCAATAATTCTGGGTACGCAGCGTGGCGCCGGCGGCAAAAAGCAAAACCACAGCCACACCGCCGCGAACCAAGGCATGCAAGGCCGGCCGCCGCTGCGCCACTGCGTTCAGCCCCATCAGCAGCGCGAGGCTCAGACCAATGTGCGGCAAATAAAGAAATCGCAGCGCCACTCGTTCCGAGCCCGTCCACACCACCCCACTCAATGGGAACAACAACCCCACAAACCACAACCAACCCCAGAGAGCCCAAGATGCTCGTTTCCGCAACACCCAAAGCCAAACGGTCGCCACCACCAACAACCCCAGCCCAACAATCATCCGCCAGACATCCGGCGGCAGGTCCGCCTGCAACGGCGCCAGTGCTGTCGGCACCAACGTCTTCTGCACATAAAAAAGATAATGCACTGGCAGCATCTTCAACCGCACGGACAGCGGGATGGAAACAATTGCGCCTTCCGACGACTGGCTGCCAACAGCCAAGGCCACAAATGCAGCAGTGAGCAGCCAAAAGGCCCACTTTTCCGCAATCAACCGCCAGAGGTCTCGCCCGAGCCGATCCCATGATGTGCGCTGCAATGGCCAGATATCCAGCAGCACTAATGCCGCCGGCATCACAAAGATCACTTGTTTGGCCATCCCCCCCAGCAACATGCTGGACCAGGCAAACCCGAGCAGGACAATCCGGCGCACGGATGATGCGACCGGCGAATGGGCCCGCGTATAGCACCACAGTCCCAGCAGAAAAAATATGCCGCTCAGCACGTCCTTGCGTTCGGTGATCCATGCCACGCTTTCGACCCGGATCGGGTGCAATGTCCAAAGCAAGGCAGCAGCCAATGACACCCCCAACCGCCCCCCCGTCCAGCTCATGGCCAAAAGAAACAACAACCCGGCGCTCAGTGCAAACAACACCACGTTCGTTAGGTGAAAGCTCCATGGCGCACCGCCGGAGACGGTCTGATCCACCATGAAACTCAACCAGAGCAATGGTGCCCAATAACTGGCATAGACCCCCGTAAAAGCCGCCTTAACCCCCGCCAGAGTCAATCCACCCTGAACAACTGGATTTTCCGTCACGAAATAGGCGTCATCCATCAGGGAAAAGTCGTGGCCCAACGTCGGGGCGTAGACGAGGAATACTGCCACTGCAACTGCGACACACCAGAACCACGCCGGTTTTTTTGCCAATAGTTCCATAACCGGCATCGTACGGCATACGCGGCTGCGCGCCAAGCATTCCTCACCCGTGTTACAGGCGGGGTCACCGCCCCCGCCTACAGTCAAAGCAATTCCGCCCCCTGTAGCCGGCCCCGCTGAGGTCGGGGCTGTTCCAGATCCAAAAATCCGCGCAACAGCGGGGTCACCGCCCCCGCCTACAGTCAAAGCAATTCCGCCCCCTGCAGCCGGCCTCGCTGAGGCCGGGGCTGTTCCCGCATCCAAAAATCCGCGCAGCAGCGGGGTCACCGCCCCCGCCTACGGTCAAAGCAATTCCGCCCCCTGTAGCCGGCCTCGCTGAGGCCGGGGCTGTTCCAGATCCAAAGATCCGCGCAGCAGCGGGGTCACCGCCCCCGCCTACGGTCAAAGCAATTCCGCCCCCTGTAGCCGGCCTCGTTGAGGTCGGGGCTGTTCCAGATCCAAAGATCCGCGCAACAGCGGGGTCACCGCCCCCGCCTACAGTTGGAGCCACGCTGTTCTGATCCAAGCGCGGTCAGCGAGCCAGCCTTCAGGTACTAGGAGCGGGAGGGGGAAAAGGCATTTTGCGCAAAGGGCCGGTGCACGCAAAGATGCGTGGGAGATATATAATTATAACCGATTAATAGTTAGATTACTATTTTAACTAATAACGGTCATTGAGTGTTTATGATTTGGTTATTATTGATTTAGGGGGGAGTAGAGAGAGCGCGGGCGAGGCGCAGGAGGGCGGCTTCGTCGCGAATATTATGCTCCATGAGGCTGCGGACTTCCTCGACGGCGTCCACGCGGGCGGCGGCTTCGGCAAAGGAGAGGTCCTTGGCTTGGGCGGCGATGGCGGCGGCTTCGTCCGGGAAGTTGGCGGGGGTGTTTTCGCCGTGGCAGGCGGCGGCGAGGACATCGCGCTGCCACAGGAGAATGGTCCGCAGGACATCCTCGCGCATTTCCTTGACGCGGGTGGCCACGCGGCCTTCGACCATGCTTTTGGTGGCTTCGGTAAGGGCCACTTCCCCATCCTGGGCTTGGGCGGTTTGTTCGGCGGCGGCGGTTTCGTCGGCTTCGGCCAGTTCTTTTAGTTCACGCAGCGGGGCGGTGAGGCGGTCGGTCCAAGCGATCATGTCTATCGCCTGCCGGGCCGGGGGGTTACGCAATAAATCGAGGACAGTTTCGAGCCAGGGGGCGTCGGTATCCCGTGTCGCGGTGGTGACATCCACATACTGGGTGCGGGAGCGGATGGTGGGCAAAAGCGCGGCGGGGATATCGGTGACGAGGATGAGCAGGCTGCGGGGCGGCGGCTCTTCCAGCGTTTTGAGGAGGGCATTTTGGGCGTTGATGTTGAGCCGGTCGGCGAACAAGATCACGGCGGCTTTCCACCCGCCTTCGTAGGAAGTCAGGGCGATGAAATCCAAAAGCGGCCGGATTTGGTCATCAATGGTGATTTGCCGGCTTTTGCTTTCGGGCTCGATCCACCGGATATCCACGTGGGCACGCAGGCGGGCGGGGTCATTTTCCTGAAACGGGAGGCTCAGCAATTGCTCAGCGAAGGCGCCGCCGGCCCCGCGTGGGGAACCGTTCACCAGCACGGCGTGGGGCATTCGGTTGACTGCGAACGCCTGCTGAAAATGAGCAAACGCTATTTTACTTTTTGGCGAGGAAGGCATCGTGGACCAGCTTCCAAATATCCTCGGCAATGGGTTCGGGCAGACGCATGGCGTCCACCTTGCGGAACCGCTCCGGATAGCGGCGGGCCAGTTCCAAATAGCCCTGCCGCACCTTTTCGTGGAAAGCAAGGGCTTCGCTTTCGATGCGGTCGTACTTGATTTTCTGGCCGACCTGCCGTTTGGCGCAGCGTTGCATGCCGAGGCTGACGTTCACATCCAGCAGGATGGTCATGTCGGGCACGGCAGAACCGATGGCAAAGCGGTTAATGGTTTCCATGAGATCCACTGGGAAACCGCGGCCAAAGCCTTGATAGGCCGTGGTGGAGTCGGCAAAACGGTCGCAGAGCACCCACGCGCCCCGCGCCAGCGCGGGGTCAATGACGTGCCGGACAAGCTGGGCGCGGCTGGCCTCGAACAGGAGGACTTCGCTTTCCGGACACGGGTCTTCATTGGCGGCATTGTATTGCAGGATGCCACGGATAGCTTCGCCGAGCTTGGTACCACCGGGTTCGCGGGTATAGATAACCTCAATGCCGTGGGCTTCCAGCTTGGCAATAAGCATGGCGGCTTGCGTACTTTTGCCCGCGCCCTCGGGGCCCTCGAAGGTGATGAATTTGCCTCGTTCCATGGGGTATCCTTTATTGACGGGTTCGGATGGTGGCTGGCGCGGGCATGGTACCGGTCAGCGCGGGGTGGCGACTTGCCCTTTGGGGGTGTCTTTGACATTCCAGCCGAGGTTGGCAATTTCGCCGCGCAGGGCATCGGACTGCGCCCAATCCTTGGCGGTGCGAGCGGCTTGCCGGCGATCCAGCAGGGCTTGCACATCGGCCGGGATGGCGGTGGCGGGTTTGGCCAGCACGCCGAGGGCGGTATCCCAACGGGCCAACAGCGCCTGCACGGCAGCGGCGGCGGGCGGGGCCAGGGCGCGGGCATCGAGCGCGGCGTTGCCTTCGCGGATGGCATCGAACAGCGCAGCCAGCGCCGCGGAAATGTTCAGGTCCTCATCCATGGCGGCCTCGAAGCGCGTGGCGGCGAGGCGCGCCCATGTGGGCAGTTCCGCCGAGGCAGCGGAGCCGGCGGCATCGGCGAGGCGCGCGGTGAACTCATCCACGCGGCGCAACGCGGTGCGGGCGGCATCCAGCGAGGCGAAAGTGAAATTGAGCGAGGCGCGGTAATGGGTGGCCAGGAGCTCGTAGCGCACTTCACGGCCGGTGTAGCCGCGTTGCAGGACATCGCGCAGGGTGTGGAAATTGCCGCGCGATTTGGACATTTTTTGGCCATCCACCAGCAGATGCGCGCAGTGGAGCCAATAGGTGGCGAAGGGCTGGCCGGTGGCGGCCTCACTCTGCGCAATTTCGTCCTCGTGGTGCGGAAAAATGTTATCCACGCCGCCGGTATGGATGTCGAAACTGGGGCCGAGATAGCGCTGGCTCATGGCGGAGCATTCGATGTGCCAGCCGGGGCGGCCGCGGCCCCAGGGGGAATCCCAGGCCACGTCGCCATCTTTTTCATCCCACGCCTTCCAGAGGGCAAAGTCGGCGACGTTTTCCTTGTCGTATTCGTCGGCATTCACGCGCACGCCGGCGCGCAAGCCGCTGCGGTCGAGGTGCGCCAGCTTGCCGTACTGCGGCCAGCGATCAATGCTGAAATAGACCGAGCCGTCATCGGCGCGGTAGGCATAGCCTTTGTCTTGCAGCACCTGAATCAAGGCGATCATTTCGGGGATGTGGTCGGTGGCGGCGGGATAATGCTCGGCGGCCTCGATGTTAAGCACGCGGATGTCTTCGAAAAACGCCTGCTTATAGCGGGCGGTGAACTCCGCGAGGCTGAGGCCGGCGGCTTGGGAGTCGCGGATGGTTTTGTCGTCCACGTCGGTGAGATTCATCACCTGCGTGACGCGGAAGCCCTTGAACTTGAGCCAGCGGCGGAGGAGGTCCTCGAAGACGTAGGCGCGGAAGTTGCCGATATGGGCATAGTTATAGACGGTGGGCCCGCAGGTATAGAGGCGGGCGTGGCCGGGTTCCAGCGGCTGGAACTCCTCCAGCCGGCGCGTGAGGGTGTTGTGGACGCGAAAGACGCTCATGGCGAGTCCGCATCTTTCTTTTTGCGACGGCGGACCGGTGCGGCGGCCTCGGTTTCGGGCGGTGGCTCGCCGGTGGGCAGGTGGAAATCCAGCCGGTCATCGCCAGCCTCGACTTCCACGACTTCGCCTTGGCTAAAGTTCCCGCGGAGGATTTCCTCGGCCAGCGGATTTTCCAGCCAGCGTTCGACGGCGCGGCGCAGTTGGCGCGCGCCATAGGCGCGGTCAAAGCCTTTGTTGAGCAGGAAGTCGTAGGCCGAAGCCAGCACGGAGAGCTTGATCTCGCGCGCCTTGAGGCGGGCGGCGACCTTGCCGACCTCAATTTCGAGGATGGTGCGGACATCTTCGCGCTGCAACTGGCGGAACACGATGATTTCCTCCACGCGGTTGAGCAGCTCAGGACGGAAGTTCTGCTTGGCGGCTTCCATCATCTGCTCGCGCAGCGCGGCATAATCGGCGGCAGCAGTATGCTCGGCAAAGCCCAGCCCCGCCCCCTTGCGCGCGGCTTCGGAGCCGATGTTGGAGGTCATGATGATGATGGTGTTGCGGAAATCCACGGCGCGGCCCAAGCCATCGGTCAGGCGGCCTTCCTCGAGGATTTGCAGCATCATGTGCATGACATCGGGGTGGGCCTTCTCGATTTCGTCGAACAGCACGACGGAATAAGGACGGCGGCGGACGCGCTCGGTGAGCTGGCCGCCTTCTTCATAGCCCACATAGCCCGGCGGGGAGCCGACGAGCCGCGAGGCGTTGAACTTTTCCATGTATTCCGACATGTCAATCTGGATGAGGGCGTCGGGGCTATTGAACATGAACTCGGCGAGCGATTTGGCCAGCAGCGTTTTGCCGACGCCGGTCGGGCCGAGGAAAATAAAGGAACCAATGGGCCGGCGCGGGTCTTTGAGGTCCGCGCGCGAGCGACGCAGCGCCTTGCAAATCGAGGAAATGGCGTCCTGCTGGCCGATGACCGTCTTGGCCAGCGCGGCTTCCATTTCCAGCAACTTGGCGGTTTCCTTCTGCTCCATTTTTTCGAGCGGTACGCCAGTCCACTTGGAGACGATCAGGCGCACGTCCTCTTCGTTGACATCCACAATTCGCTCGGTGTGGTCGCGCCGCCAGTCCGCCAGCTCTTTTTCGAGCGCGGCGCGCATATCGCGTTCGGCGTCGCGCAATTTGGCGGCCTCCTCAAACTGCTCGTTTTCGATGGCCACCTTACGCTGCTCCAGCAAGCTGGCGATTTCGCGTTCCTTCTCCTTGACGTGGACAGGGCGGGTCATGGCGCCGATCCGGGCGCGGGCGCCGGCTTCATCAATCACGTCAATGGCCTTGTCGGGGAGGAAGCGGTCCTGGAGATAGCGGGCGGAGAGGCGCACGGCGGCCTCGATGGCGTCATCGCCAAAGCGCGCGTGGTGGTGGGCCTCGTAGCGGGCGCGCAGGCCCTTGAGGATTTCAATGGATTCCTCAATGGACGGCTCGCGCACGAGAACGCTCTGGAAGCGGCGTTCCAAGGCGGCATCTTTTTCGATGAACTTGCGGTATTCGTTCAGCGTAGTGGCGCCGATCACTTGGAGTTCGCCGCGGGAGAGCGCGGGCTTGAGGATGTTGGCCGCGTCCATGGCGCCCTCGGCGCTGCCGGCGCCGACGAGGCTATGCAGCTCATCCACGAACAGAATCACATTTTTGACGCGGCGGATTTCATCCATGACCGCCTTGATGCGTTCCTCGAATTGGCCGCGGTATTTTGTGCCGGCCACCATCAGCGCCAAATCCAGCGAGATGACGCGCTTGCCGAGAAGCAGTTCCGGAACTTCGCCGTTCACGATGGCCTGGGCCAGTCCTTCGGCAATCGCCGTTTTGCCCACGCCGGCTTCGCCCAGCAATGCAGGATTATTTTTGGTGCGCCGGCACAGGATGCGCATGACGCGCTCGATTTCATCGGCGCGGCCGATCACCGGGTCCAACGCGCCCTTTTGCGCCAGTGCGGTCAAATCGCGTCCGAACGTAGACAGCGCCGGAGTTTTTTGCTCTTTGGGGCCACGGGCTTTGTCGGGCCCGGGGCCGAGTTCGGGCCCCGGGGCATCGCCGGGCGTTTCCTCATCGGCGGGCGGCGCCTCGTAATTCGGATCCAGCTCCTTGAGGACGGCATCGCGGGTTTTTTCGATATCCACGTGCAGGTTGGTCAGCACGCGTGCCGCCACACCCTCCGCCTCGCGCAGCAGGCCCAGCAGGATGTGCTCGGTGCCGACGTAATCCATGTTCATGGCCCGCGCCTCGGTGCCGGCCAGCGCTAGCACTTTTTTCACGCGCGGCGTATAGGGCACGTTGCCGACGATCTTCATGTCCGAGCCCACGCCGACTGCCTTTTCCACCTCCATGCGGACGGTATCCAAGTCGAGCCCCAGCCGGCGCAGGACGGTGACGGCGACCCCTTCGCCCAAGGCAATCAGGCCCAGCAACAGGTGTTCTGTGCCGATATAGCCATGGTTGAAGCGATCCGCTTCCTGCTTGGCCAGTTGCAATACGCGCTGCGCGCGTGGCGTAAAATTATTCATGAGGGTTTTCCTTTTGCGCGCGTTTCGGGGTCCGGCCCTTGAGCATGGTGCGCAGCATGCGGGCGCGCGCTTTATCCCGCTCGGCGCTGTTCATGGCGCGGCCGGCCGCCGCCTGTAAATGCGCGGGCTGCACCGCCAGCCACAGTTCATCCACCAACTGCACATCGAGCCCGCGCACGAGCCCCAGGAGGATTCCCAGCCGCAATTCCGAGAGGCGCTCCAGCGCCTCTTGCGCGGTCATGAGGCGGGCGGCGGTCAAAATGCCTTTGGCCCGCGCGGCCAAATCTTCCACAAAGAGCCGCCGTTCCCGCTTGAGGCGGGCGCGGGCGTTCTGCTCGTGGCCTTCCAGCTCGCGTACGATTTCGCCGAGGTCTTCCACGATGCGCTCTTCGGTCAGGCCCAGCGTGCGCTGGTTCGACACCTGAAACATGTGGCCCAAAGCCGCGGTGCCCTCGCCCCAGCGACCGCGGACCGTCAGGCCGATTTTCGCCAGCCCGTTGGCGATGGGCTCCATCTCGTTCTGCAACACAAGGGCGGGCAGGTGCATCATGGCGCTGGCACGCATGCCGGTGCCGACATTGGTCGGGCAACTGGTCAGATAGCCCAGCGTGGATGAAAAAGCGTAGTCCAGTTTTTGCTCCAGGAAATCGTCCAGATCGTTGGCCACCTGCCAGGCTTTCTCCAACGCCAGCCCCGGTTGCAGCACTTGGATGCGCAAGTGATCTTCCTCATTGATCATCACGGTGCAACTGTGGGCGGCATCCATGCAGATGGCGGATTCGGGCCGTTCGGTCAGCAAGTGGCGGCTGATGAGATGCCCTTCGAAAAGCAGTTGGCGGCGCAGCGTCGGCGCGCCGGCCAGCGCTTCTTGGAGCGGCAATCGTTCCCGCGCGGCATCCATCACGCGCTGGCAAACCTCGGCGCGCACGGCGCTGGGAGCGCGGTCAGGGAATGGCAGACCGCGCAGGTTACGCGCCAGGCGCACCCGGCTGCTCAACACCACGGCGTGGGCGTCCGCATAGTTGGCGGACTCGCTCACAGCTGCTCCTTTCCGGCGCTCAACGCCCGGAGCTGGTCGCGCAGCAGGGCGGCTTCCTCATACTTTTCAGCGGCGATGGCCTTATCCAGCTCGCGGCGGAGCCGGCCGGTTTCCACCGAAAGGCGCAAGCCGGAGGAAATACGCTTGGGCACCTTGCCCACATGCTGGTCGCCGCGCTGCAGGGACACTACCACG
>Ga0209719_1000981_pt1 | contig 38443 bp, 60 predicted proteins | sample AD_JPNAS2_MetaG_FD_184421 | JGI IMG/M metagenome (GOLD analysis project Ga0209719, IMG submission 184421) | Active sludge microbial communities of municipal wastewater-treating anaerobic digesters from Japan - AD_JPNAS2_MetaG (SPAdes) (version 2) | ecosystem: Engineered > Bioreactor > Anaerobic...
AAAATCTATATTTCATTCCACCTTAAGTATAATAACGGCTTTCAGAAATATTTGATTGATTTTCTCTTACCCCCATTGCTCTAAGTTTGTTTTCAAATGCAGATATTTTAGCAGCGGTTGCGATGACGCCAACAAGGTAATTTATGTATTTAGGATAAGCCTCTTCAAAAGAGATATCACCAAACATTTCATAAAATCTTCTTTCTTTTTTCCCGGCTCCATTTGTGAAGGTCTTTTTGAATTGTTTGATTGTTGGTGTCATTTTCTTGAGGTTTTAATTGTTTCACTTTCTTACTGTAAATATAGTAAACAAATGTTTACATTCCAAATATTTCAGCAATTATTTATCAAATTATTCAACTTTTTTATAAATTCTTTTTCATTGACATGCGGAACTATTGCCCCGGTGCTGTCATAGGTTATTATTTTTTCAATGGTGACAACAGCTCCTCCATCAAAATAAGGCTCGCTGTCATAGTCAGTCTGAACCGTTCTGCCATGGATTTCAACCTCGCCGATCAATTCAACTGAACTGTCATCCGAGTGATGAAACAACACCCAGAAAGATCCCCCGTCGAAATATGTGAGATCTATGCGATCTATAAATTTTAGCAGATTCATGGGTTATTCTTCATCAAAAAGTTCGTCAATATCATCAGGAAGATCAAAGTCCGGGACATCACAATCCCCGGTTAAGAAACGACCCATGTCAGGGTCATTTTCAAGCTCCATTTCAAGCCATGTGTTAAAATCTGATTCCTGATCGACATTGTTGTAAGTGTCTTTCAGAAGTTCTTTTTTGTGTTCAATGTTTTTTGTTTTCACGATATTACGTTTTTAAGGTTTATACTATTTCGACTGAACCGCCTTTTTTCAGGGTGTCAATGATTTCTGAAGCGTCATATTTGTCAATTTGCTTTCTTGCCTGGCTTGCGGAAGGAAAATCCCAGCCTACCATGTTTTCGTCATTCATCAGATTCATAATGAATTCGTACTGCGGGTAAGTCATTTCAGTACCTTTCATAACTCCTGACCAAGTTTTTTTGATTGTGATTGTTGTTTTCATTTTCTTGAGGTTTTAATTGTTTCACTTTCTTACTGTAAATATAGTATACATTCGTATACATTCCAAATATTTCAACAATTATTTTGCATGAAGTGACAACATTAACAGTGGAGTGTGATATATGTCACAAAAAAGGCCGGGAAACCTTAAAGCCCGGCCCAAACAAAACAACTATGGAAACAGAAAATTACCTCTTTATAATCTCAATACTTTTTGTTGTTACCTCTCCGCATTCCGGAATAACTTTGTGGTAATATTGCTTCTTGCCGATCCTCCACCAAAAGAACCTCTTATGTCTCTCCCACCAGAAAACGTCCACAATCTTATTTTTATATTCAAAATCGGTGCGGTTAACTATCAGATCAAGATCATTAAGTTCTGCATCTGCCTCCCACTTCCAACACTGACCGCCGTCATAAAGCTTCCATTTTATGTCATTAATAATTGATGACTCAACTTCAACTGTATCGGTTACTTTTTCTACGATAACACGATCAACGTATTTTACAACCTCCTTAGGACGTATTTTAAGCAGTTTTGCGAGACTATCTCTTTCAGACAAATATTTCCCCGATAATTCTTTTTGCTTTAAAATAAGCGTGGTTTGCTGTTCGCTGGCAGCCATTAACTCATGTTGATTCCTGACCAGTCTGTCAATCTCCGCATCCCGTCTTTCAATTTGTTTCCCGGAAAAGAAAATAACAGCAAAGCATCCCACGGTAAGAATGGCAAGGGCAATATTTAACCTGACAGAAGTGTTCATTCCTCTTTTTCTGTTTCAAACAACCCTTCGATCCAATCAAGAAAGTCCTTTAGAAACGGCACATCAGCAATTCCGTTTGATGCAAGCCCGGCAGCAAACCCGTGCAGGACAGCAATCCCCAGGGGAAGATCAGCCGCATAACCAAACTTTACGAGAGAAGCTACGACGACAAGAATAATGCCTACCCCCCACGCCACAAGCTGTTTAACAAATCCTTTTTCGATTTTCAGTAGCCCGATGAAAAACGTTGCGGCAAACGTGGTAACAGCAGCAATCCCAACAAAGGAGCCAAATAGTCCCTTCAGGTTGATAACTATATCAGTCCACGATTCAGGAGGTGTAATTTCCTGAGCAAATAACCCGATGCTCACAAAGAGCAATCCAAAAAATAACAATACTTTTTTCTTCATAACAAATTCGAATAAGTTAATAATATTAAAGTTGCAACTATCCCGGCCATTACAAGCCAGTCTATAAGTTCAAGTAATTTTTTCATAATATATGTACTTTAAATTTTTCTGGTAAATGTTCCCATAACTCATTCATTGCTTTTCGACTTTCTGCGACATCGGGATAGCCATCATTATTTATATCAGCAATATATTTTCCTGGCAAAATACAGCCTTCACTATCTTTGACATAACCCGCAACATAATTTCCGATATGAACCAGTATCCCTGACCTATCTCTTACCCATAATAATCGAAACACTTTCCCCCGTGTGGGATGAATCTCCTTTTTTGCATTATAAATACCTTCATAGATACATGACACGTTACGTTGATTGCTGACCCAAGGTAGTTCCATGCATTTGCAACGATAAAGAATATCATCCCCTTCAATTACCATCATCGTTCCCTGTGTGTAATTTCCATCATACCATCGGGCAATAACAAGCCTTATATCATTTATGCCTTCCATTATTTATTTTTATTAGTTTCACCCCTGTATCTTACCCCAGTTTTCGTGTCAATCCAATCAACTTTCTCACGCACTTCCTCAATCTTATTACTGTTTTTTGAGGTTTGTACAGTTACAAATCCTGTCATCCCCAATGCCGCAGCAACTGATATAACCAATATTCCAATAAACACTTTCGGATACTTTTTGAAAAATCTTACTTCGAGCATTTCCTTATCTAATGCCTTAACCTGCCCTTTAATGTCGTCAAACTCCTTTTCCACGTGTTTGAAGTCAGAAATAACAACCTTATGCTCATTACAGGTGTCTTCTAACTTACAGACCCGACCATTCATTTTTTCAAGATGGTTATTTATTGAATCAAGCCTTTTGTCTATTGATCCAAACTTTTCGTCAAAGTATCTTTTTTCAAAGTCTTTATTTTCCATCACTTACATTTTAAAACATCCCATTTATATCTCCAGTCCTCGTAAGGAAAAACACAATACCCGTTGTCCCCCCACTGTGCGCCCCATGAATTGCGCAAAATAAATCCATCATTGTTATAGCCCACAACAAGCATTGAATGAAATCCGGTGACTATATTGCTATCAAGCGGCTTCCACATTTGAGTTGTTCGGTTATATATTTGAAAATTGATAATACAAGGGCCATCTTTTTGCAGTGTTTCTTTTAATTCTTTAACGGTTTTTATTGATACGCATTTAACATTCAGGATTCTTTCAATGTCCCCCATGACCAGTTTATCCGGGTCTTTCCTTTTGTCGTAAATCTGTTCAGGGTCAAAATATACTTTTCTGCCGGACACCTTGTAATTTCTCCATTCCAGAAGTGCTGATGCGGAGTAGGCAAGGCAATTTCCCTCCCCCTGATTGCGGGCCGGGAGAAAGTCCTTCCGGTAATCCACTCCCGGAAGTAAACTAATTAACACTAACGCAAGCACCACCTTCATAAACAATTCTTTTTAATGGTTCCATTCTGTCCCTTGCACGGGAAATAATGCAGCGAACATTTCCGTGTATCATTGATAGCTTTTCAGCTATTTCTTCATTCGTGTATCCTTCATAACTCAGTTCCATTACTGCCCTGCTCTTTGTTGGCAGCTTTCGTATTTCCCCCTTTAGCAACCTATCCAGTTCGTTTTTTACAGCTATTTGGTAAGGGGAATAACCGCTGTCATGTAATGACCTGTAATTCATTATATCATCTGTACCCTGAACTCTTATTTGCTGTGCCTTAATCCAGTCAAATGTTGTGTATTTCGCTATTGAAATTAACCACGTGGAAAATAACCCTGAAGGCTTCCATGTATGCAGGTTTCTGAATGCTTTATCAAAAGTAACCATAGTCAAATCCTCTGTATCTTGCCTGTTATAAACAATCTGGGAAATATAATTAAATACTCTCCACCTGTGCTTTTCGAACAAAGTGGTGTATTCCCGTTTGTCCCCCTTGAGAATTCTATCTATTATCTTCTGGTCACTCATTTCTTACAACTAATTCTCTTGTGTGTCTGTTAACATATAACCTTCTTTCAAGTATTCCCTCCCTTGATACTATTGCCCCCGCTGCCTGAGTTACGGCAATCTGTGATACCCCTTCAACTTCATCGCTTGTTATTGTTACAATGGCAGTACGTTCTTCTCCTGTGTTTTCTTCTGCTATCAAATAAAGAAATGCGCTGTCATGCCCTGCTACCATGACGTCGAGGTATTCAAATGCTCCAATGTCAGGAGCAAGTCCGCTATATGGAGTATAAGAAACGTAGGCAGTCATAACAAGATTGAAAGTATCCATAGCTGTCCAATATAATTGAGTAGCCACTTTCAGCCATTCCTCACTGCTTGTCGCAGTCCATTCAACGTTGGAGCATAAATCAACTTTAACGTACATTTCCTCGGAATCGTGGTTGACTAAGTGCGTACTTACCCCCAAATACTGGGAATAAGCAATTCCTGCATTTTTCTTAGAACTTGCTACCACGCCGGGAATAAACTGAGCATACAGCCCCCCAGTCACCCATAACAGAAACAATATGCTTAATACTCTTTTCATTCTATATCTCCTATTAACAACCAGATGTTTGTATCTATTTTCACAAGTGAACACGCACTATACCTCACCCGCAAAGCTGTTGCGTCATCCGCACTATTTATCGTCACCCCTTCCGCAGCGGCAATACTGGTAGTGCCAGTACCAGTTTGTACTACGGTGATTTGAGTACCTACTGGAAACGCCACAGAAGTATTAGTAGGTACTGTGACTGTGTTTGCGCTTGAATTACTTCTTATCACTAACCTGTGTGCATCAGCCAATACCAATGTGTAAGTTGCGCTTGTTTGAGTGTTTATATCCAATACTTTATGATTGCCCCATCCCTGCAAGGTATTAATCCTATTAATGATTACTCTTAGGTTAGTTGTGGTAATAGGATCGAGTTGCTGACTGAAAGCATTCAATCCCACACAAATAAATAAAATTGTCAATATCTTTTTCATACTACTCTATTTTTAATAGTGTACCTCCGTCACTTCTTAATAATACCCCATCATCATTTTTATAAAACCTACCCTCGATGGATGGTCCTGTTATTTCTGAAACAGTTGCCCCTCCAAGTAATACTAAAGCCGTCCAAGGATCCAACTCAATTACTCCCGAATAACTCTGCCCGGTTACGTCAACTACTGATCCACTTGAAACTGCGGAATAAGTACAATAAGCTGAGTAACGATAAGCTGCCATACTTGCTGTTCCAAAAGGATTAGGCAATCCCTCGGACCATACAGCAGGCGCCTGAGCCCGATCAGGAGAACCTCCAACGTAACGCATTCCTACATTATTTTGGAAAATCCACGCAATCCAAACACTCTGCCCCTGCGTAACATTAATAGGACTTACTAATTGTTCGGTTTGCCACCCGGAAACAGCGTTTACCGCAACGATCCCAGTTGTCCCAAGTAATTCCCCCGGAACCCCACCATCGTCGGCGTAAATGCCCATAATCACCCCTCCCGTGCCTCCTGCATGGCACAAAGATATGCTTTCAATGCTCCCATCCTCAGGAAAGGTAATAATTACCGCCCGCCTATTGTTGCTGGCAGATGTTTGTGCCAGTACTTCAGTTGTACCTAATGTTTTACTTAATTCGCCTCCCGGAGTAACTCTGTAATATTTTGAATCATCTGTATCATTGTATATAAAATGCATTTCATCTGTACTCCCCACCGCCACCGGGCTGCCTAATGAATGCGCATCATCTGGGGATACCAATGCTTGCCATTCAGCTAATGTATGGTAGGCAGATACATAATAAAAATGATTATCATCCTTTATAGGTCTGGCATAGTAATTATAATCAAAATCTCCCCACGCTTGTATTTCAGCTGCATCATATCCTAATGACCTTAAACTTAATTGATTTGTTTCTTTGGCTATAAGGATATTATTATTAACTGTTAAACCCGTAGAAACACCATTTTGATATTTTAAATACTCAAATTGCCTTTGATTATCAAATGATAGGTTACCAGTGATTAAATGGTTATCTCCATAATGGATAAGAAACCCTGCTCCCTTTTCACACCCTGATACAATATTATTTGTTATGGTTGCGTTACTTCCTCCTGCATCATAATAAATACCCCTTGTTATAACCATCCAATCTTCGGAGCCTACGCCTGAATTCAAAACTATATTTTCAGTTATGACACAATCCCCCCGACTGCTTGTAGAATAAATACCTCCTCCATCATCCACAAGCATACATGCATAGTTTATAAAATTTCTACGGATTAAATACGTGGAAATAGACGATGTGCTAATTCCACTCCAATCCACATACTGTATTCTATTATATTCAACAATATTGTCTGTGCCATTTATATATATTCCCGATGCATGAGGCAGCCTGACGGCCCCCCTGATCATTCCGATATGCTCGATATTGTTATGAGCTATAAGCCCATTATTGCCCGTATAAATACGAACCCCATAATTACTGTGAGATATATTATTATTTTGTATTACAAAATTAGAAACAGATACTTCAATGCCGGAATCTCCTGCATAAATAATATCACAATCCTCAACTCGGTTATAGGATGCAGAATACCCAAGATGCACGGCGTGACTAATCGACCCCACTAACCTTAATCCCTCAATATGGATATGAGCGTAATTACTATAAATCAATCTGTTTAACGTTGCTATCTTTACATCTTTCCCAGACTGATTCCCGTACATATATAGTCTTCCGGCATCTACATCATGATACCATTCCGTGTTTGTAGTCACGCACCGCAAGTCATTTTGAATGAAGTATCTCCTATTGTTAGAAGTTGACCCATAAATCCCTCCTGTATAGGTTAATGTTCCTGATGAATGATCCGTTATATTGCAACGTTCTGTTATCCAATATTCTTTATTTATCACAACTTCTGCCCCTGTCCAATTAGGACTGTCGGGAAGGCTTGCGTCATAAATAGTAGTTGGAGTAGCCGTAGTATAACTTAACCATGTATTATCTGGATAACGACCCATGCCAACAGGCTGCCCGTCAATAATTACCATATTGGTTTGGTTCTCAGAATTAGAAACAGTTGCCCGATAAACACTCCCTGAATGAACAGTCCAACTTGCGATATCGGTAAATCCTGTAATTGTTGGTTTTTCGCCTGTCCCGTATGCTCCTATCGTAATAGGACTGCCAGAAGTACCTGCTCTTGAAACAGTAATTGTACCATACCAAGTGTCTCCTCTTCTAAACAATATATTGTCTCCTGCAACTATCGTTCCATCAGACCAAGCGTCATTAACTTTCGTAATGGTAGCCCACGCTGTACCTTCAGACGTTCCAGCAGAGTTATCATTACCCCCATTACAAACATAATACGTGGCTCCGTATGATACGGATGTAATAAGTAAACACAATATAAATATTAATCTTTTCATCAATCAATTGTTAATTGTATCCCGTTCCCTTCATTCCACAATGCTTCTACTTCTTCCTGAGTAAATGGAGTATTGGCTATCATAAATTCATCAACTATTTTACCAACATGATTTGGATTACCTCCCGCTTGTCCTATATAAAGATAATTAGATGAATTATAAACAGTACCCAAAAATGTTGCAACAACACCTGTTTGCCTAACTCCATTTATGTATAAATCTGTTTCTTCTCCAGAACCATTACAATTTGTCACGATATGATACCACGTTCGTGGTAACATTTTATTGGTGGAAGTGGTTACATAATTAATGCCTTCACTATTTTTTACGGTAAAATTCAAATAATCCGTACTACCTAAAGCCAATCGAGTTGCTACATACCCCATTTCAGCAGGAGCTTCATTTGTCCAAATGATTGGTGTTCTTGGTGAAGCATGCTGAGACCCTAATTTATCCAAATAAACCCACAATGAAACTCCAAACGTATTTCCAAATGTAGCTGCTGTATTATTTGCACTTACTCTTATATAATCTGGTATAGAATCAGAATGATAACCATTATTTATTATACCTGAAATCCAAGATGAAGTCCCCCCATAAACCGTTGCGTTGAGAGTTCCCATTTCATCTGTAACGGTTGTTCCATCTGTTTCATCCATTTTATAATAAACAACCAGTTTGTCTCTGATTCCGTCAAGTATATCGGCTTCTAAGTCCAGATATTCCCAAGTATTCGCTGGCCATAAGTACAATCTTATCTTTTCATTTTCCTGCCAACTGGGTATGACAGTTATCCCCCCCGATGCATATGTATAATCTGATTCGACACCATCTCTTAAAAGAACAATTTGTTTCCCAGCCAAAGCAGAGTGAGAAAAAGAATTATCATCGGCAGCCGGGGCGCCCGGATCACCAACTGTAAATTTTATTATTTCACCTCCACTAAACGAACCTCCACCCCCTCCGTGCAGAGCAACGTAGCTTTCAATCTGAGCAGGACTCATATATCTATCCCTCCCGGTCGTGCCGCCTACTACGTCTTCAACTGCCACGCCGATCGGTGCGTCCTCCAAAGCATCTTCTACTACCCCCTCTACGATACCCACCACTGCTTGTGCTTCGACGTATCCCGCATCAGAATGATCGCCCCATCCGTAGGCAGTGTTCCAATTATCAATTGGCAGTGATTTTGTCAAAGGATAAGGCGCAAGCATGGCAGAGGTATCAGATAAACTTAGTTTCTGACTTAACAGCGTGTTGGTAGCTGCTTTAGTATATACAGTACCGGTATCAATCTTTGTCCCGAATACTTCTGAAAGATCCGCCTGTTCAGTAATATTTCCCGTGATAAGACCCCATGTCCCACCTCCGCCACCTCCGCTATATTCCGACACAGATCGAGCGTAAGCCCTTGTTGCAAGCGTATCACTCACGGGTGACCCGTACCGGGGGATTGTCCCGGTGAAAACAGGCGAAGTGAACATAGTTGTTTTACTCTCGTTTGTTACATTTCCCAGGGATAATGCTGTTTTTAAATCTGCTGCCTTCAGTGCTGACACGCTGTTATCTGCATTAATCCTCAAAAACCTTATCCCTGAAGGATTGGGAAGTGTAAATATTGCCTGCCCAACTGTTGTACCTCCAAGGGATGATCTTCCTGCTTCAGCGTTGAGATTAATATTTGATCCATCCCATTGCAGTGTTTGACTGAACGCCGTATTCCAGTTAACTGAATTATCCGTGATAGATGTTGCCCACCCTGTACCGGTTGATACCGGGATACCGGCTGAAGGATAAACCATTGCAGAAAAAGAGTTGAGCAGTGCCGTTACAAACTGCCTCGTAGCAATAGTATCAAATCCCACAACAGAAGGAATCAGCACCGTGCCGCCTGCAGTCGGGAGAGATCGAAGGGTAACAGAACCCGTTGTCCCCTGTAACACGATTTTGGATTCTGAACCTCCTATTGTTAAGGTATTATTTGTCCTGTCATAGTTCAGCTGCCCGAACAAGGAAGCCGAAAGAACAGAAACAATCAGTATTACAAATATCTTTTTCATGCCATCAATGTTTCAACATTTACCCAGTCAACATTTTCCACCCCGTCAAATCCCTCCGGAGTCAACGCCTTATCAGTACAGAAATTCCCATCCCTGACACCACACCGCCAGTGGGTTCCTTCGTACTCGTAAAAATCATACTGTTCCATCACGATAATATTTTAACATTTATCCAATCTATTCCTTCATCACCATCAAAACCCATCGGAGTGAGAGCCTTGTCGTAAACAAAATAATTACCTCTTACCCCTTTACGCCAGATAGCTATATCATCAGCATAATACCGGTAGTTGCCCGGCAGAACAATATACCCCGTCTGACAAATTGACCCCGTGATTCGTGTCTGAACAATCGTTCCCCGTACTATGCCAATACACTTATTCATCTTACCTCAAAAATACCATAACTTTGCGAATAAACATGATCACCATCATATATTTTCGTCTCGAAATCATAAGTCCCCGGAATGAGTTCTTTTGTGTCATCGTGAACAATTTCATAAGTAGCCGCCATGCCTATTATAACAGCTTCTTTTTCTATTAATATCTTCTCGTGATCATGTATATACAACTTTGCTGTATATCCTGATAATGATCTTAACCCTGTTATTGTTTCGGTGAGCGTTGCAGCATCACCTACTTTTATCGTTATAAACTGTTCCATCATCTTTACTTTTTTCTGCTTCTTTCATTGCATCAACTTCAGTCCTGATATCCTGTTTTCAACCGGATACATAGTTAATTTCCCGGCTTCAAGCAATCCATCTGCCCCTCTTATCGGATCCGCATCAGGGTTATAACTCACTGTTATAACATCGGAAAGAATATAATCATCAGATACAGTCAAAGTAACTTTTTCTTTTACAACAGTTACGCCCGATACAGAAAAATCAGTCACAACAAAATCATTTTTAGACGGCACACTACTTTCATCCAACCATTGATCATAAATAAGTACAATTTTATTTCTTGCATTATCAGCCACGTAAGCATAAAGAATAACCGGAGCAGATATATATTTCACTTCCTTAAAATCCATCATGGCAAACCGTTCTTTAACTTCATATCTGCCATTGCCCAGAACAAACCTCCTGTTTTTGCCGTCAATCTTATTTACAGGGTCTTCATACGATCCCATGAGACTATAACCAAGAAGTGACACATCCTCCCTGTTCATATCCCTGATAGCCATCTGAACAAGCTGCCGGGGCCGGGAATACTGATCAGCCATCTCATCGGCAAGAATAGACAGCAACTCTTTACTTTCCGCCCCGCCCCTTGTATTCCATTTTTCAGTAAAACTATAATCAACTTTTTCCGCTATAACACTTCTTTCAACAGTGTTAACAGTAATTCTTATCTCCCCTTCCAACCCGGTTAGAAAGATTGTATCAACACGTTTTTGAGCTGCAGTGTATTGTTGCCATTCATGTTGCACTGTTCCTTCCAACCCTCCACTTGTCCGGGTTATCTCGGCAGTAAAGCCCATGCCTGCTGTTATCTCTGTCAGCACCAGATAAACATCACTTCCATCAACCTGTTTTGACAGGGTAATCCCGTTAATAGATGCAAAAGCAGAAGCGTTATCAGAAATAAAATTATCAACAGTTGTTTCAATATCCGTATCAAAGACCATTTCCTTAACCCCACCTTCCGTGCCGACATCTGCCCGACCGCTAACAGTCCCCTCTATTAGATATATTAGTATCCGATCAATCTGTGGCTGCAGCACATGATTAGGTATCGTATGCACAATAGCCGCGAGGCTACCTAATATTTTGTTTATTGACGTGTATCCAACAAAATCAACCCCTGCCGTCCCTGCGGTAAATATTATCTTATTATCCTCACTTGTCACCACAATAGGCAGGTAAGCCGCAGCATGAGTGCTGACAAAATTACTTGCAGCATCAGACAGTTTTCCCTTGCCAACAGATAACGCCCCCGCAAACTGCTCCAACACATTATCAATATCAAGACCCCCCGCTCCGGATTTTGTCACATCACCCAGGAGGCACTCCTGCTCTATTTCTACACCATAGATATTATTTGTTGCCACCCATTCATGCTCTACCACCTCCGGGAAATCCTGATAAGACTTCTCATCAATCCATTTTGTTTTTTTTATCAGCTTGTTAATCCATTTCTGTATCGGTAAGTCATTCCCTGCCACGGGACGGAATATCTTTTTTACCCTTGCATATTCAATCTTATCGCTTGTAGCGTAAAATTTGAGATTTTTATAAAGTATGTAAACAGGCTGGGGAGTAATAAGTCCCCACAACGTTATTGTATAATTCCCTTCCGGGCAATCAGGCATGTATCTCGAAAATGTCTGTTTAGGATTTTTTCCATTCCCTGCATTTACGTCAATCTCTATAAATGCGTTACTGTTATGCCATTCGTATTCGTTTTCATCCGAACTACTTTGTCTAAGATATTGCCCGTCATCAGACTGTATTTTTATATATGCTTTCAGTCCGTTTTGCTCACTACCAGAGTAATTAATAACAATATAGTCAAAAGAGAAAACAATAATATCGTTTGAACTAATAGCGTGCCGAGCAAATGTCTGCGACAACCAGATAGTTGATCCTCCTGGTGGAAGAGAATGGTTTTGAAAAACTGCTCCTTCGGCTTCTCCGGGAACAGTAAATTTAGCCCATCCTGCACCTTTCGCCCAAAATTGCCACACACTATTTGCATAATCGTACGATGCTTCCCGAAAATCCCAATTATCAATCCAGCTGTCTTTATACCCGTAATCATGTTTTAAAGCAATACGCCGGGCAGGAGCGACAATCATCTGCACACCTCCCGGAACCTGCCGCATATGTGATAATTTACTTTTCCTGCTGATATTTCTAAGCGGTTCCCAGCCGCCGGAAGCAAGAGCCTGTCCCGGAGCAGGGAAAAGCCTACTTTCCACCGTTCTGCCCTTTGCCATCTCCACAGCCCTGTATATGTAATATATACCAGTCAGTTGTCTTATCGTGGCCCCCCATTTTATCATTATCATATCCAGAACATCATAACACGTCATGCCCCGGAAAACATCATTGTCAATACTTACTTGTTCAATCGGGGAATCCCCTTCCCCATCATCCATTGACTCCTCATAAATATTAATAAGTTCTCCAAAACGGCTTCTCCCTATTTTTTCAATAATCTGAAAAATGATATCACTCTCTTTTTGCCGCCCATCGTAAGGTAATCCTGAACTGTCGACATACGGAAGTTCCTGAAGGTATTTCAGTCCACAAACAGCTGTTATCGTTACTTCGTATGGTACATCTTCATAAGGCTCCTCATATAGCCCGCAATCTACGTACCCGGAAAACCGAAGAATAGGAAGTGGCTGACTTATTTGTTGGTCATAATGTGAATAGATATCAACCTTAAAATGCATGCTGTCGGCAGAATAAAGATCCGCAAGTGAGAAATTCTCCGAACTCCAGACCCGGATCCTTACCTGTGTTTCAATGATGCGGGCATAGATGCTATCAGAATTACTGGTAAATTCAAACGTCAAAGGATGACCCGTGCAAAGAAGCGGGATGACATCACCAACGTAATCCTTTTCAGATATTTTTATTATCCAAAGAAGACCATTGTTATCCCGAAACTCTGCCAGATATTTTTCTATCCAGTTATTCATTTCTTCCTATCGCCGTTATTAAATCCCTTCCGTGTATTTTAAACTCTAACCTGTTATTTGAAAAGATCCCGCCTCCTCCAAGCGGAACCATTTGTCCAAGCGACTGATGAGCCATGACAGCCATTGATGACCCGGGAGCTATCATATTAAGTAGTGCAAGCACCGCAGCACGGGCCATAAGTTCAGCTATCCACCGTCCCAGACTCCTTATTAATGAGTCCACCATTGCATCAAACCCCTCGGATACGTTGGAAAACATATCTTCAAACGCATTCGTGAGGTCATTGACTGCTTTATACTGCCAGTCCAGAGCCTCGGTCATTTTATTTATGTATATCTCCCCCTGCTGTATGCCTTCCAGGTTCATCAGTCCGGATATCCCTCCCGGCATACCCGGGCCGGTAACGGGTGAAAGTCCTTTCCCCAGGTTCTTCCCCCTGGCCTCACTCCATTGCTCTTGTAACAGTTTAGCCTTTTCCTCGGCTAATTGCCTTAACGCATCAGCTTCAGCTTTTATCCGTGCAGCATTTTCTGTCCTTTCCTGCACTTCCAGTTTTAACTGCTCGTAATATTCCTTTGATGCCCCGGTAGCGTTTTTATAAAGTTTTGCAAGTGTTTCAACCTGCTCATCCGAATACACGGAAAATGTTCCCCTGTATCTTTGCCGAAGCATGAACTGCTCATCCTGCCATTTCTTGTATTCGTTTGGACTGGCAATCATTTTCTGCCCGAACGTCAACCGGGGATCATTCAACATCTCGGCTATATCGCTAACCCATTGAATAAGTGACTGAAACGCCGGAGTTGAAGTAAGTGACTTACCAAGGGAGAGTTTAAGATTTTCAAATGCCCCTTTTATTGATTGTATTTTTGTAGCCGTGGTATCAGCTACATCTCCCATCTCCTCCAATCCCCTTTTTATGACATTCCCGGCGCCTACGGCAAAATCACCGGTTTTCTTCACCTCCTCCTGCAACTCAGAAATAGAAATCCCCAAATTGTCAAGAATCATAATAGATTTACGCCCTATCCCTGTTACAATACTATTAACCAGATAATCAACTGATTCCCCTGTTTGCATAGCCCTTTTACGGGCAAACTCAAAATATGTAGCAAGTTCCGATAGCGGGATTCGGAAGTTATGAGCCAGTACGGCTTTTTTCATCAGTTCCAGATCACTGACCGTGCCTTTCGTGGCTTTCCTCAGGTCATCCAACAGACCCGGAGAATTAAGCCTTTCAAATGCCGTTGCTACACCTTCCGCTTCGGCTGCTATGTTAACAATGTTTTTCCCGAACTCGGCAATAGCCTTCACAGAAAACGCCACACCAATGGCAACCCCTATCTTTTTTACCGTACTTTTAAACCGGTCAAGCGATGAGGTAGCCTCTTTCAGTCCTTTATCAAGTCCTGACTTATCCCCCGTTATTTTTACCACTAAATTCCTTAACCAGCTCATTTCATTAAATTAAGTAATTCCTGCCTTGTTGCTTCCAGTTCTTCGGGAGTTAATGTCTTTTCTTCTGTTTCCTTATCATCACTTAGCTTTAAAATCTTTTGCGGCGATACCGGTTTGTTGTGTTTATCAATATACGGATTCCCGGCAACCATGTAAAAAATAATGTTTCTCATCAGCCATGCCGTGTTTCTTTCCCAGTTACGCCAATACCCTGCTACAGCAAGATTATATTCAAACAATGATGACCTCCTGAATCTTTCTTCTGTCCATCCCAATTCCCCAAGTGCGAAAGAACGTAAATCATACCATGATGATTTTATTTTACTTTTTTTTTACTATCCGTTATCTTATATTTCCCGATGAACGCCTCAACCATTCTCAGGAGTTCTTTCATGCTTCCCTGACTGATATGTTCCTGCCAGATAACAGCGTGATGAAAAGTGTATTTTGGCTTCTGGTAAACTTCCTTACATGCCGACAGGTAGCCCTGGTACATAATGGCAACAAAGAAATCAGTTCCTTTTTCTTTCAGGCTGTCGGACAAATCGCCGAACTCCACTTTCAGCATCACGCATACGTTTTCCAGCGTACCCATATTGATAAGTATGGGAACTTCTTTCTCTGTGTACCCGAAAGACTTTTTGAACGGTAGTTTTATTTTTTCAATCCCCATACCGATCTGAGTTCAAAATTTGTGGCTGCCGTGTTCCGAATAGTTATCACTGCCGTTGCTCGTGTACTGGTAGCTTTCAGCCTTGCTGCATTACCGCCGGGTTGAAGGGTGACAACATTTGAAATGGCATCCCCTTCTTGATACTCGGCTATCTCCACTGTTGGCAACTGCCCGGAGTTCAGTTTCAGCGAACACAAAAACATGACTTCGCCTTCTGTTGTTACAGATAAAAAATTACTGTCAGCCCTTTTTACTCCTGACGGGCTGGCGACATCTGCCGTTAACCCCGTCACGGTGAGATCAGCAACAAACGTATTATAATTCGTATAAACTCTTAAATTATTAATAGCCGGCGCCGCAGATATCCTGAACAGTTCCCCGTTAACTTTCATGCTTCCCGATACTGCCATAGCCTCTTCTATCGGTGCGTTTAGCGAAACGGAATCCAGATTAACCAATCCGATGATCGGCCGAAACGCTGTAGCACTTAGTCCATTAATGCACATCATAAGATCGGGCCTTGATCTTATCAGTTCAATAAGTGCATCAGCTGATAATCCTTCAGTTGAATACAGGGCATCAAACGACACGGTAGCATTACGCATACCATGGATATGTTCCTCCCATCCCCCGGATTCTTTATCAGTAGCATCAGGAAGGTTAACGCTGGCATCAATAGTAAGCCCCCGTTGATAAGCAATAAGCTCACCATCAGAAAACAGTAATACTCTTGTTCCTGAAACTTTCATGTCATGTTATTTTTGCAAGAGGTCCGTTGCCTTTTATCGTCCCGGAAAACGTGACAGGCACTTCCATATCTGCACCAAAAGATATATTTTGATACGTCCCGTTACCAGTCCATCCTTTGTTTCCAGTAGTGCCATCAAGAGTGAATTTAATCACTGTATCTGCCGACCTTGCAATGATTGCATCCAGAATATCTACAGGATTAAGCTGGTTTGCCCCTTTTGTCTCATCATATTTCCCATCGAAAGAGATTGACCAGTCCCTTATCCCATGGATATGCTCCTCCCATCCTTCAGATTCTTTCGTTGATGCTTCCGGGAGGTTGACGTTAACATCCAGTGTCGCATTGCTTATATGCATCAGCTTATCTGTGCCTGACAGGATTGCGTTTAATGTTCCATTTAATTTTGCCATCTTTTAATTAATTACGTAATTATAAATATCTATTATCCTTGACCTTACAATTGATTCATCCGACAGCTCAGCTATCGGTAACATTGTTTCATGTGAAAAAACAACAAGCTCGGCGCCTGCCACAGAAAACACAGATCCCTTATCTGATTTCAGTATCTTTCGCATCTCACCCAGTATGCGCTGTGCGTGTCGCCTGTCAGCACAATGCCGGGACTCATCCACAACAATCACCTGTACTGTTCCGAAAAATACAAAATCATCTTTTGTCCCGTCTTCACTTCCCATCACTTCGCCTATCTCGATATAAAGCGATTCCGGTCTCTTAGGCACAGTTTTATAAACAGGAATAGTTTTCCCGTTATATTTGACCTGACCTTTCAAAACGTTGTAAATACCATCAATGAGTCCGTAACTTATATCTGTGCTTTCAACCACTTTTAATGAGTTTATTCAGTTCTTCTGCTATTCGTTTTTTTAAGTTCTTTTCTTCACTCAGCGCAGCATACCCCAGGTAGGAATAAGGTCTGATGCCGGGATGAAACACCCTTTTTGCAAATACATCTTCCCCGGCGGCATTTTTCCAGTGCAGGGCCTTTGCCCGCCGTGGTTTTATCTCGTGCGCCTTAGTGCCAAACTCGATATATGGAGCATATTCAACATTTGTACCGACAGCACTTTCAAGGTTTTTCAGACTTACCCTCAGCGACCCGTCATATGCTTCGCCGCCGCTCCGGTAGTTAAATGTTCCTCCCGACCGGGTCATTCCCGGCTGAGTAGGTTTATTTGCTTCGGAGTGAATAGATGAAGCCAGACGGCCAGTTATCCATCTCATGCCTTTTAAACGTTGTTTGGCAAGTGTCTCAATAGCTAGTGCCGTCCGGTCTGTGCCTTTCTGTATGGCAACATCAGCTTTTTGTCCGAAACGTTTGAAATCCCGCTTCAACTCATCAATCCCTTCTATCTCCAAATTTATCATACTTTTGTTGTTACAAATACAACATATTTTTTTCTCTGACTCCTGTCCCGGGTCACCGTTGGCGGCCTGAGTGGATATAGTGTCATACCATCATAAAGGATACGAACATTATAACCATAATCCCCCCACGCCTCAACCCGGTAAATAACTTTATCAACCAGTTCACCCACATTCAAAAACCTCACACCATCCACAGGCTCAACTTTTGCCCTGAGTGTTATAACTGGAGTCCACGCTTCGTGTGTGTCTCCCGATGAGTCAACAGAGCTTATAAGCTGCTCGATGGTGATGGTAGTATTTAATTTTCCTGTTCTCAAAATCCTGTGTTTTGATCTATTGATTCAATCAGCCTCAGCGTGTCAAAAGGTAGTCGTCCTTCAAATACCTCGTCACCTCCGCCGTCCTCCCTACTGTTAAACATCGTTGAAACAATACGCTTTATTATCTCGTTAGCAACAATGTTTTTCTCCCCTGCCCGGAACCGGACTTCTATTCCTGTTGAAGGCTGTTCGCCTATAAGAACCGTTCTGTATAGTCCGACAGTGGATATACTAACCTTCTTTAATCCTTTCCTTGAAAACGTTACCTCTTCTCCATCAGACAAAACAGTTATATCACCTATAACAGGCGACACCGGGAGTTCATACCAGTTACCCATCCGGTCATCTTTCTCAAAATATACAGCGTAATCTTTTTCTGTCACAGAAATGGCACATCTGTTTTCAAGCCATACCCGGGCAGTTGTTATCAAATGATGAATAAGTGCATCCTGGTCACCCGTTGGATAACCCATGTATGCTTTCACATCATCCACCGTAACCGGTTCTTTAATATTTTGAGAAAGGACAATAAGTTCCATTATTTAGTCTTTTTTACAGCTTTTTCCTCTTTCGTAGTCTTGTCAATCTTCTCCTCTTTCCGAACAACCACCTCTGCGCTGCCCTCTTTGACATACAATAAAGCCGTGCGGTCAGTAACATCACGCACTGATCCTTTCCTGAGAAGTTTCCCGACGACAAATTTGTCTTTTAATAATCTTATCTTTTTCATGTGTTTAAATTATGGGAGGGTTGCCCCTCCCCTGTTTACCATTCTAAAATCTTGAAACTAATAGCATTAAATACAATACTGTCAGTTGCAGCTACAGAATCATCAGTACGCAGTGACAACTGGAAATATCTATACAACTTATCACTTCCAAGAGTACCAATCTCATTTGTATCCGCAACAAGAGCGCTTGCCGTCTGTGCAGTCTTTTCAACAATAGTTACATAATCACTGTTTAAAAAGTGCCTGCCTTGCAAAGTGTATTTATACGTATCAGTAGTACCCTTCCTGCTTTTTACATCAACATATGCAACCACAGTACAGGGGCCAAGCTTATTTGAGGCTATCTCAAAATTTAGTGTGTCTAGACCCTTAGCACCACCGAGATACTCTGTAGCCGTGGGATAAAACGTATAAACGCTATTCCCGGCGCCAAGAGTAACAGACTTTTTCTTCGTACCATTAGCCGAAGTCAGGAGAACAACAGCTGCTACAGCTATCATTACCACACCAAGTGACATTATTTTCTTCATGATCAGCCTGTTATTTCGGTTATTGCAGTTTTGATATCATCAAGCTCATCATATACAAATGAGTAGTAATGAGGAGCAGGAATCTTAACAGCGGCCCGGAGTGATCCTGTGATAGTTTTCATATCATACAGCGGGTCATTTTCGTTCTGATCCCAGATCTTGATCTCAATATTACGCCTCATATACAATGCTGCCCGTGCGAAATCGCCGACAAGAACATTTCCGGCAGCAACAAGGTTGCTCTGAACAACCCTCAACCCGGAAATAGTGAGCCCGTTAGCTGCAGCAAAAGGAGGAATAACATATGTACCGTTAGCGTTTTTACTCATCTCCATTTCTGCAAAATCAGCAGGATTCAGAAATGCGTAATTAGCATCATAGTTATTAGCTGCACACTGGTAGGCAGCTGCCCTGATAGCGTCAAACGTGTTAGGATACTTAATTTTTGCATTCAGTCCGGTTGCCTCGTATGGGCGAGCATTCTGTATTAGTCCAACAAGATGAGGAGATGCCCCGCTACCGGAATACAGTTCCTCTTCCAGTTCCCTTTCCAACATCGGGAAAAGCTCCAGCCTGATCTGAGTGAGAAGCTCATCCCAGTCCTCAAGAGCCTCGTTTGTTACCTTCACGTATGTTGCGATCTTTTCCACGTTGGCAACTTTCTGTATCCATGTAAAATCACTCTGCGGAAATTTTGTATGATCGTTGGCAACAACAGCTGCACCTTCGGTGCGTGCCGACCTTTCAACCCATGTCACACGATTACTTCCTGTAACGCCCCTGCTGACAACATCCAGAAACTTGATTGTGCGGTCAGGAGCCTTTTCCACTCCCGAAATCCGATCGGGAATAATAACCGATGTAGCCAAAGCGGCATCCGACAGGTTTGGATCTTTGTATATGTCACCAACCTGCTTTATGTACATCTCCGGGCTGCCTTTCAACTCGAAATTAAAAGATCCGCCGGGAGCCTTCATTTTGTCTTTCCCTTCCTTGTATGCTTTATGCATTTCAACAAAGGGCGACTCCGGCCCCTTGTTAAGGGAAAAATCCTTCAGCTTGATCTCTATCTGATCAAGCTGGTCGGAAAGAGTTTTGATATTATCTTCCGATTTCTTAGCCTTTTCTGACAGGTCGCTGAGTTTATCCTCGTCCGCCTTCCCGGTGATCTCCTTCTGCATAGCATCATAGAGACCACTGACACGGGTGAGTTCAGCGTTAATAGCGTCAGTTAAAGCTTTTATCTGCTTTTCATCCATCACTTAATCTTTTTTAAGTTTAACAATATTGATTCAAAAAACTTAGACGGCTCAACAGATTCAGGAGTGACTATCGCCGGCTCCTTAACTTCAAGTGTCTTTATCATACTAATTATTTTATTTATCTCTGCTTCAAACATTTCACAGGTTTCATCAGTGTATTTTCCGTTCTTCAACCCGTGATTAAGAGCATCCAGACGTTTATTCAAATTGGAAATAACATCTTCCCTGGACTTAGCGCTTACAATGTGCGTTAATTCATTAGCACCCCAGGTCACAGAGGAATATTCCCACAGTTTCAATTCAAGAAGTTTCCTATTTACAAGCATCTCATCATCATCCCGTGTGTCTTCGCTTTTGATCACATTATATCCGATTGACATCTCCGTTATAATTCCGTCAATATGTTGCTGCAGCTTGTCTTGCGAGAACTGGTCTTTCCCGAACTGACTTTCAAAATACAGCCCCTTGTCATCCTCTTTCAAGATATTCGGCACAGCAATAGGCTGCCAGCTGTCATGTTGCCAGAGATGTTTAATACGTGGGCGTGCGCTTTTCGGCCCCCGTTCCTTTAGTGTCTTTCTGAAAGCCCCCTGAACAACGATCTCCTTGTCGCTGTCCTCATTTCCGAATATTGATGCATAACCGGTAACAATACCAGTTTTTTCATCTGCATCCTTTAACTCGAAATTACTTTTTACCCTGAATATATTTTTCATCTCTTTATAATTAATCCACTTCGTAACCAATAGTACACCTGCAATTTATTATATCCTCCGCAATCCTGCAATCAGGATCACCGGGATGTTTTAATCCGATATTGTATTCATAATCATTCTGTACCACTCCAAGGGACTCATACAAAACATGTGATTCCCTTATCCCCTGCAATCCCGATGTTATCCAGAACTTACCCAATACGACACCTGTTGACATAGCCCCTTCATAACTTCCTGCATTAGCTGCCCCGTTGACTTCTGTCCTGGCAATACGTTCAGCCTGGTAGGTATTTATCTCTGTCAATACTGATAGAAGATCATCTGTTATCGTTCGTCGCATATCCGGGACACTCATTCCCCTTGCCATTCCTTCAGCCAGTACCCTGTCTATTGCCTTATTAATAACATCCTGCTGAGTAGCTAACATCTGTCCGGTTTTAAGGAGTGATCTCTCATTAATATACTGCCACATGAAATCTTCCCAAAACTCCATCTGTTTGCTGCTGAACTTATGAATCCGCTTAATGGTATCCACTGCAACAATACTACCACTTTTAACCCACATATCCCGTTGATAGTTTTCAAGTGGCTTCGGATCAAGTAACATTACAGCTCTTTTCTTCAGCTCTTCCGGCTCCACATTGGCAGCAAGCGAAACAACAGGTTGCTGGACAAGCGCAAGGACTTTCCTCCCTACATTGAAAAATGTTTTTATCAAAGAACTCTGCAGATATATGTTTGGAGATAATCTCATTGCCTGTAATCATGTATTTTTAATGCTTTCAGTACCTCCTCCGACATATACCCGGATGGCATCAACCCTAATTGATCGACCGGAACAGTGCCAACACTATCATAAACTTTATCCATCTCATCTGTTTCAATGCGCTGGTATCCGACGGCTTCCCTGATTTCGTTACGGGTGAATGACTTTGCCATCACCATCCATTGTACGAGTTCTGTTTTATTATACTGCAGAGACTCTATCTCGGAATAATCAGCAATAAGGCTATGACCCATTTCTTTTGTAAGCGGCGCCAGCCATTTAGTCAACTTTGACAGTAACCCGTCCAGGTTAGGCTTAATAGCATTTATCCACAATGTCCGGTCAGCCTCTTTGTAGTTGTTATATGTTCGGTCTTTACTTCCTGACAGGAGCTGATTAGGCACGTTATATGCATCACAGATGTTTCCCTTGAACGTGGACAAGGATTCAATGACTTTCATCTCCTGCGCCGACATGCCGAAATTAGTCCATTTATGATCCCATTTCGTTACAACAATTTTCCCGGCATTTTTTATACCGGTGTATTTATTTTTGTATTCCTGCTGTATGGCTGATAGCTGCGCCCTACCGATATGTCCTGACTGCTTCCCGTCCTCGCCTAATATAGTTAATATCCCCAGCGCCCCATGGTGCTGTAGGGCTGTAACAATAGCGTCATAGCTTGCCCCCGTCCCGATAACTGATCGCAAAATGGGTTTTAGTCTCGACATCCCGTACAGATGCCCTGTCCCGGAATTATCGTAATCAGGATTAAAATCCCGCCAATGCAGCACCTGCCCTGCCTCATAGTCAATAGACTTATCTGACATGATGAACTTCCATCCTCTTACAGGCTCCTGGAAAGACCCGATGACCATCTCCATCCACTGTGGAGGCAACACATCCAACCGAATGGGCATACCGGCGTTAAGACCATTTTCAACCGACTGATACGCTACGTAAGAATTGCCAAAAATCAGATAAAAAGAAAGAATGGATTCAATAAACTCCTCTTTCGACTGCCTGTTATTAGGATTATTAATAAGGGATATCATCCTGCCATTTGGCACTTCATTTTCCCTCTGGTCAACCTGCCGGATCAATACCCCTGATGCAGGTTCAGTAATTTTATTGATCACAGTAAACACATCGCCATTGCCGGTGTAAGAGTTTAGAAATGTTTCCGAAACCGGATCAGGATACACTGCTCCGCCCAGGATATTAAAAACGTGTTCATCCAGCCTCCCGGGTGTTTTCAGTCTTCGGGCCAGAATTTTTTCTGCTATATTTGTGAGTAAGCTCATACTACACCGGTATCATTATCATCATATACTTTCATTCCAATCAAAAACGTAACAAGCCATACAAGGGCATCAATGCGATCAGGGGAAGGATCGCCTTTCGCACCTGCCCAGGATGTCATTTGGTCTTCCAGCTCCGGAAGTGTTCCAACATGATGAACCCGGCCTTGTTCGTAAAGTGCGACGACCGGTTCAGCCCGGGTAGTTTTCCCCCTCGAAGCGTGAACACTTTCATAACTGATAAACTTATCAATATTTCTTATCACCGTTTCAACGAGATCACCCCCATTATTAACTTCAGCTACTATCCTATCAGCTTCATACCGGCGGTAAGCTGCCAATGCTTTTGTTGCCCATCCCTGCGGTGTGTAGGTACCAGACTGATCATCCAAAATATAAATATGGCCATTAACACACCTGCCACCAATTATGATACCGGTCTCGTCGGAATCTTTATTTGATGTTACTGCCGGATCAATGGCTACAGCTATACGGTGCAGCTCCGGCGAAGCCTGAACCCTGTTATCCTCTATCATCTCCCAGTCCCAGAGCGCACCCTCAACAGCTGTATATTCCGCTTCGTAAAGCATTTTAAAAACACGGGCGGGTAAGTCCCTGCGTGCCTGGTCTATCTCTGACTGTTGTAAAATACCCGCTCGTACAGCCTGGGAAGCTGTTATTTTGAAATATTCAAACTCCAGTTCCAGTCCTGATTCAGCTTTCCGGGCCAGTTTCCAGGCCCAGTTTTTCCCTACCACGTTTCCGATAAACTTACCTTTCGCCCTGGTATATGTTACTGTTGTCCTCAGTGCAAACCAGGCCTCCTCTTTAGCCCTACTGAACTCATCAAATACAAATCCATGTACGTTTTCCCCATACAGGCTGTCTGGATTTTCAGCTGACTTAAAAACTATTATCGTATTTATTGGTGTGGTTATTGACATGCGGGAAAGGTTCGAGGGATACATCCCCGATCGGGCAACTCTCCTGCGAAGTCTTTTGAATGCTATCTCTGCTTGTGAAAAAATTGGCGCTATCCACCAGTATTCATGACCTTCCTGGCCTTTATGAGCCAGCTCAAATAGCCAGTATATGTGCGAAAAAGTTTTCCCCGATTTGGTGCTCGCTTCAGTTATTGTGAATCTTTTCTCTGATTCAAGTATTGCTTTTTGATAATCTGCAAAACGGGGCTTTTTTATTTCGATTGTTGTATTAGTCATCCCCTGTGAAATCAATTATAATCTTGCCCTGCACTTCTGCATTAACTTTCTGTAATGACAGTTTTTCTATTTCATCGTTTGTTGCAGCAAGTTTGTAAAGTGCTATATCTGTAGCGGGATTTGGATCATCAGACCATCGCTTTTTTAATCTGGACTTAGATAATATCTTATTTCTTTCAATAAGTTTTTTTATAGGTTCCGATTTTTCCAACTCATAATTATAAAAAGTTGATGATACACAAGGCAATAAAGAAATAACATCCTGTAATATAAAGATATACGGATCATCTTCCAATATCTTTATTGCTTGTTCTTCTAATTTTGCCTTGTCGTATGCCATATCACCACAATAAAAAAACAACTCCTTGTAAAGATAATTCATTAATCAATTACAATGCAAAAAGTTTATTAACACATTTATTAACAGAAATCCGGCCTTAGCCGGAAATAAAAGGGGCCCTGAAAATGAAAGTAACATTAAAACCTGATTTTGAAAGAGTCGAGAAGGGCCCCTTGTCAATCAATTCACCAATTCAAAAATAAACTATTTATTCTTTATTTCCAAAATTAAATCCAAAATTCACCCCTGCGCTAAATTTTACTACATCCACAGCCAAACCGCAGATAAACCTGCCTATTTTGGTACCACCACAAAGCTCGATCGTAACAGGTATTAATGCCTTTGATGCCGCCGGAAGATCTGTTTCTCCAAACCTGCTATAAGCAACACCAATGCCGATATAGGACTGTTCTGAATGTTTTGTTGCGCCCACCACCATCCGGTAATGATCTTTTGCATAACCATAGATGCTTTTATAGTTACCATACGCCACGGATCCGTAAAGCCCGTAGGTGTTTTCCTGTTGGTCAATTCTCAACCCTTTCCCTGCGTCCTGCGGGGAATAAAGAACTGATACACTTGTTTGAGCTGATAAGACTGCTGCCATCAGCATCATTGTTGAAATTAAAATTAATCTTTTCATAGTTTAAATATTTAAGAAGTAGTTTATAACATTATTCTTTTGAATGATTTAATTGTGTGTGTTTTTATTTTAAACTTATCCGAATGTTCGTTATCCTGCCATATAATAGTTTTCCCATTGACTTCCCGGATGTATCCGTATAGCGTAACCTGGTAGCCAAGTTTATTGACAAAAATTAACCGGCCATGCTTATTAATATCATTAGCTGTAATATCCATCATCAGGGTAGTTTTTTGTCAGATATGCTTCTATTGCCAGTATCGGGGCAATGATTAAGATAGCAAGCGCATAGGCTACTATTGCAAAAGAGATTAGTAATTTTTTCATAGTCGTTCATTTTTAATGTAAATTTCATTATGCCAATATTCAAATAACTCATCAAGGCTCCAATTTTTGCCTGTCTTTCGTTTTAATTTCCATTCTGATTACATCAAGATTATCTTCTAAGTTTATTCAAATTTCGCATGTGAATGTCATGCAATAAATCCGAGATATCTCCCCTTTGGTGGGACGCAATAGATTTTTCCCTTGCTCTTATGTATGCATTGTACTGATTGGTCAATGTCTTCAAAGGCTCACTATTATTCATTTTTCAGATTTTTTTAAAAACAGTTTACGATCTTTTAAATACACGCTATCAATCACACCGCTTTTTAAGTATTGATACACACAGTTAATAGCCACCGTATCTTTTCGGTAATGATGCTTGATTCCATTTATAGCCTGCTTCACAGAACATCCCGGATTATGACTAACATATTTTGTAAGTTCTTTAACTGTGAATTTAAACGGTGTCATCACGTTGGCTTCCCCGGTTGGCGCACCAGGGATAGCTTCTTTTTGATATTTATGAAGAAATATTCGGTGGGTTAATGCTTTCCTATTGAGTTTTGGAGCTATACTTTCCTGAACTCCCATAACAGGGGAATATTGCAGTAATCCTAATCCAAACTCCTCACAAATACGCTTCTGAACATTATTATAACCTCTTATCACCGGAACACAAATATAACTGTAATGAAAATACGGTTTATTGTGTAAGGCTTGTTCGATAACCCTAAAATTGAATGTTATCTTAACCTCATAAGCAATCAGCAAAGGCGGATTGCGAGCCACAATGTCAACGCCATTGACCTCAAAATACAGATCGTAACAACTCAGGTATTTTACAAAATGCTGTGCTAATTCGGTTTCTTTCATAGATATCGTTTTACTTTTTCATAGTATATTCGTGTCATTTCGCTTTTTACATTTCCATTCCAACTGCGTATTAAAATTTCTTCACTTCCGATTCTCCGGGCAAAAAACATAAATATCTCCTTGCTCACATCGAGATCAAAGCAATCCTCATGCTTATAATTTTTGCCTGTCAACCGGTTAAAATGATCAACTCTGGACTGTTGGATTTGTGCGATTCCGATTGATGGTTTATCGTTAATATCAATAACCCATGCATCAGGATTTCCAGAGGATTCAACCTTTATTACAGCTTGCCAGATGGCCTCAAGGTTGTTTAGTGGCTCCTCTATCAGCACCACAGGGTAATAAGCCGCAGGAGGTGCGGAGAGTTCAAGAAATAACAAAGTAGTTATTAGTGTCATCATTTTTCTCATCATTGAATTTTTGGTTCAACTTAGGCACAATCTGTATCAAGCATGTACCGATGCTTCAGCTCTAACATATCTTTTTGTTGCCGCATACGTTCTTCAACTTTATGCATCAGCAAATCAATTTCTTCCCGGTAATCAATGTAAATATCGTAAAAATTAGATACTTTTTTGCAGCCATGCAGTACCGTTGTCCGGTCACGTGCAAAGAGGGCCCCGACCTCGGCGGGTGATAAAGCTGTGTATTGCAATATTAAATACATTGCTCTGTACCGCATTTCAACGACCTCCCGGCCCCTATACCTCTTAGTTATCCAGTCAACCCCATGGCCGTTACCAATTATTTTCAATATTTCTTCAGGTGTTATCATATCGTTTTATTTTTATAAGTTGGATCACTCAAAAATAACGAATAGCACCGGGGAGCATGGTAAGTTATTTTGTCATTGCGGTAATACAAGTAACGGAAAGCTGTGTTATCCCATTTTTTCAGGCAACCACATTTAAAACATCTGTAAGTTTTAAACTCGCTTTGACTCTTTGTCCATATGTGTCTAATCTTTGCCATCAGAACGGTTCATTTTGAAGTTCAAAAGGTTGATCCTGTATAACTGTTAATGCCTCATTGTGATATAGCACATAGTCACCGGTTGACCCGTTCCGGTTCTTTGCCACATCCATAAATAAGATTCCTGATGATGATATCTCATGATCATCAACCGTAACTGAAGGAATAGAATAATATGCTGGACGCCAAAGTAACCCCACAACATCAGCATCCTGTTCAATGGCTCCGCTTTCCCGTAGATCAGATAACATCGGCCTTTTATCTTTCCTTTCCTCGCATTTACGGTTCAATTGCGACAGGGCAATAACAGGAATATGAAACTCTTTCGCAATAGCTTTCAACCCCTGTGATATCTTGCTTATCTCCTGCTCCCGGTTATCTCCTGTACCTTTCATCAACTGTAGATAGTCCACAATAATAATTTTCACCCCATGCCGGAGAATCATTTTTTTCACCTTTGACCGAAGTTCAAATATTGATATTGCCGGTGTGTCATCAATCCAGATCGGAAGCATTGCAACATCATGACATTTTTCAATAAGCAAATCAAAATTAACATTGGCATTACGGATCTGAACATTACTGTAACCCGATGCCCTTGATAAATACCTTGTCGCAAGTTGTTTTGTTGACATCTCAAGAGAGAAGATCCCGGAAGCAAATCCCATACTTGCCGCATTATAAGCAATAGTCAAGGCTAATGATGTTTTTCCCATTGAAGGACGGGAAGCAATAATAATTAAATCATCTTCCTGCCATCCACCGGTCGCCCGGTCAAGATCAGTAAATCCGGAAGGGATACCTGTCAATTTCTTTTCCTTGTTTATAATTTTCTGCATTTCCAATAACTGATCATCAATAGCTTTTGCCAGACGTTCAATATCCCGTGACTGTGTTATATCGGAAAGTTTAAATAGTTCACTTTCGGAAAAATCAATAAGTTCTTCCAGTGATATCAGGTTGTCATAAGCCTTGTTTTGTAACTCGTAAGCTATGCGGATATACTCCCGCTTGATATGTTTTTCAATAAGAATTTTTACATGAAAATCTATCATCTGGCTTGAAACAACGTTATTAGTGATGTTTGTCAAAGCCATTACCCCGCCAACCTGATCAAGCTGATCTCTATTACGTAAATGATCCGTGACAGTAACAATATCCACACCGCCTTTTCGTGACACGGTAAGAATAGCATCAAATATCTTCCGGTGTGCATCCTTGTAAAACATCTCCGGTTTCAAATGCAAATCATTAACCGTATCAGGAAATAATAAACAAGTTCCTAGTACCACCGTTTCAATATCTATTGCCTGTGGCGGTATTTTATCCATTCCTGGTGCTATAAAATAATTCATCATATCGGCTCTTTTGATGCTGTTCTAATTATCGGCATGTATTGATTTTCTTTACTGGCAAATTCATCATTATAACTTTTCGCTGACAAATACGTCCGAGCCTTTTTGCAATATTTTTTATCATTCAAGGAGTCGTAATAAGGCTGAATATTTTTCAGTGCTTTTTCTTTTTCGCCTTTCGTCAATTGCTTCCAGTATTTTTGTGCAGGTTGCATATCTGTTTTTTTCAGTCCTGTAATTTTATGATAAGAATCCCAAAATTCTGAAAAGGAATTTTCTTTATTTTCATCTTCTATTTCTACTTCACTTTCACTTTCACTTTCTACTTCTATTTCTATTTCTATTACCCGAACCATTCCTAACCCTTTGTGAATGGTTTCGAATGATTCCGAATCATTCCCTAACAGTTCCGAACCATTCCCTATAATACTGATTCTCAAGCCCTCTGGCAAAGCATTAAATTCACGCACTACTGCCTTCTTCATATTAGCATTTAATTTCTGATTTTTTAAGAAATTGGGTAAAACCACATAATTCTGAAAATAAAATACTTTTTTAACCCTTTCGAATGATTCGAAACCCTTTCGAATGGTTCCCTCGCTTAGTCCTGTATCATAAGAAATACGTTTAATTGATACTTCATAAACCCCCAGAAGATTCGTTTGTGGATTGGTTAAAAGGTATAAAAAAAGTAACTTTTCATTAGGGGAAAGATCTTCAATAAACGGATCTTCCCAGAACTTTGTTTTAACCGATCTTGCCTTACCCATGCCTATAAAATATTAAAGCCGGCCCCCAAATAAAAAAAACCACTGGGGAAGACCTGCGAAGAAAACCCTGGTGGTTAATTTTGTCGGGAGCCGACTATCTTGTGAAGTGTTAAAATTTCTATCCATTTCGCAGATCTTTTTGTTACCACAAATATAAGCAATATTTTAAACTGGCAAGCATTTTACTTAATTAAATATTTGTATTTTTCAACATCATCAGCATTAAACCACCTGAAGCCCCCAGCTGTCTTACGGATGTAATATTTGCCCTCATAAATTATAGTTAGCAACAAGGCTACTTTACCACGTTGCAAAAAGATACTCGTTCGGTTATGGCAATTATTTCAAACGGCCCTAACATTTTACTCATTACATAATCGTGAATTTCTTTATTAGTCATCTCTTCGTTAACCTCATAAATGTCAATTCTCCAATCAAAATCTCTAAATGGGTGTTTAATAATTACTCCTACTTTTTTCATAATTTATATGTTTTTTGCCCGCCCAGTTGCTAACAAAGTGTAGCCACAATAGGCGGAAAGTTATTACTAAATTTATAGGTCTGCGCATTAGCCTACTGATGGCTACACTCGACCGTTACCAACAAGCGGAAGAAAGGCAGTACATTTAATCAAGGTTCGTACTAATTTGACCGTAATTAAAATAGCCCAGCCCGCTTTTGCCTTATCAGGCAATTGGAATTAGTTCGTGCTTAACATTTGGCATTGTACCACTTAATATAGCATTTCCACAAGTAATACGCCCCTCATCTTCATCTATACTTGGAATAAACACAAGTACGTCAAAACCAACTTTCTTTAGTGCCTCTTCGGCAGGTTTGTATGGTGTAAAGTAGTCATATCCACCAGTCGTCTCAATACGGTTTTCTTTGCAACTATTTGTCAAATGTAATGGCGTAATTTTTACCATAAACTTATTTGGGTTAAACCATTTAAAAAGTTTTTCAGCATCTAACTCATAATAGTCGGCTAACGCAAAGTTTAAAGCATACTTCCTACCTACTGGGTCAGGCAATAAACGTCCTATTTCTGCAATTTCATCAAGTGTTAAAGAGTTGCCGCTAAACATTTCCTCACGTTGTTTATCGCAAGTGCTGTTAATACTAAACTGTAATCCTGCACTACCTCTAAATTTATTGTTTTTAATTTCACACCAATCTTGCAAAAACTCCATAAGTCTTTTGTTTTTGCGTGGTAGCATTGTACTAACTACAGGATGTACGTGGCTTCTATTTACAAATGGTCTTACTTCTTTTAATAATCCCTTTGCGTGTTCAATTACGTTAAAATTAAAGGTTGGTTCACCCATTCTTGCATAATGCACATTAAGCCGTTTAGTTGCCATTACTTCGGGGTGTAATTTTAATCCATTTGTTAATTGGTCGGTTAAATCTTGCTTGGTTGCATTTAATCCCTTACCTACTTTCGGTACATCGCAGAACTTACACATCATACTGCATCCGTATTGGCTACTAATGGTTATTACCCACTTTTCTTCAAGTGGCATTATTTCGCCATTTGGCACACCATTTATTTCATCTGTTAAGCCTAAAAAATCAGCTTTTACATTTGCATTTCTTCCATAATCCCCAATTGAAAGAAATTCTATTTTACCTTTTTCACCCTGCATAATGCAGATATTACCAGTTGGTACTTTAATGTTTTTTAAAATTTTTGCCATCGCTTCGCTATTTTAATTACTACTTTGTTCATTTAATCAAGTTCACTACAACCGCCAGTTGGTAACACACAATATAGTGCATGTGGGCGGTTGTGGTATGTTGTAAATTTGTTCATCTATTTACCTGTTTTGGTTTACGATAGGTTAGTGTTTCAAATCCCACACGCCACCATATTGCCAACCGTTGTGTGCAAGTGCTACTGAACTGCTAAATCGAAAGTTCATTGCTACTTACCCGTTTTAATATTTTTTTTGCCCACGCTCTTTTGCGCTAAGGCGCAATTGGGTTTAAGCCGCAATCGCTTCATATATCGTTTTTCTACCTTCCAAAACATCTTCCAGTGATTTATCTGGTAAGTCTGCTAATTCTACCTCGCAAATGATACCACAATTAGGCATCACTTCTTTGCTCATTCGCCCTGCATTTGGGTCTAATTCATCCAAGAACGTTCCGTTTATACAAGAATATCCAACCTTTCTTTCAAGTCGTGCCATTTTCCAAAATTCATCAGGAAAGTGAACACGGATTAGGTTCCAATATCCTTTGCCGCCTTTCACGCATCCAATGCAGTTATTGTTCCCAAATCCAAGAATATACATTATAGGCAAGTCAATACCTGCGTTAATTAACATTCCTGCACATTGGTCTTTATCAATTCCCTTTTCAATTAGAGGAAACAATGGTCTTGTATTTGGGTATTGTTGCCCAAATCGAATCGCTCTATTTACCTGCCTTAATTCGTACTCAAAGCCCCAAACCTGGTTAAGTATCTCAACTTCATTGAATAGGTTAATTGAGTATTGGCGTTCTAATTCATATCGCACTTCTTTTTTTAAAATCTTGGTACAAGGTGCGCCCATTGGTGTATTTACTGCACCAGTCTTTTCAATTACTTCAAATTGGTCTTTGAAATCACGGCTTTTCAATACGTGTATTTTCTTACCGTACCATTTTTCACAGTCATTTTTGAAACGTTCATTGTCTCGGTGTGCGCTATCAATGTGAATGTAGAATAGTTCTACATCGTCATACATTTCCAGAGCCATTTTACAAGCCACAGCAGAAGTAACACCAGCACTCCACCAAGCAACCCGAAAGGACTTGCCCTCGCTCAAAAAATTATTAAAACTACTTTCCTGCATAATTCAAAGTTTGTTGCTATTTAACCGCACCAGACACACAACATCGCATATAGCCCATACCCTTCGGGATACGTGCCATATGCACACCGTTAACCGCCGCATAAAACCTGAATAACCTTCAGCAGCGGCCTTATCTACAAACGAATATTTTTCTCCAAAAAAAAGACTTGGATAAGGAACATTTCTTTTAATCCCCATATCTGTTTCATACAGCGTATCCCACTCCCATTCAAAAGACTGTATAGGAGAACAATATGTTTCACCATATTTTCTTACAACTTTATAAACCTTCATATCCTTCCCTAAAACTCCAACTCTTTTCTGTTTTGTTATTAAACACATAATTTCAGGTTTTAATATTTTTAAACTTCCTTTCAATCTCAGATTTCAACACCCCTATTTTCTCCTTATCAGCCCTCGGCATCTTTCCTAACCGGATAGCCCAGAGTTTGGCTTTAAGCCTGTTTTCATTCGTTTTCTGACAGTTATTTACAAATCTGACAGCAACATTGTAATCATAATCAAAGTTCTCTACAGCCTCCCTACGGCCTGTACGAACAATATAACAAGCCATTACTAAGGCAAAGGCTCCTGCAATAATTAATAAAATAAGTTCTGTTTCCATCATTTTAAATTTAAATAGTTATCAATAAGTTTTTTTACTCCATCAAACCCAAGTCCGAAAGCAGTAGCATAGCCTTTTTTATTAAGGTTATTTATCCAGACAATTTGATCTCCTATATGCTCCGTGGCAGGCTCACCGTTCTTTTTAAACAGCCTTGCCCCTTCTCTTTTGAGTTCAACAAACAATCCCCCGTAACCTGCCCTTTTTTCCAATATCATCAAATCAGGGAACCCTTTACTGTGTTGAATAGCTTTATTCATTCCTGCCTGGGTTTTGGATAAATTTAACCCGGCCTGGTCGAATCTGAACAAAACATCAGGATATTGCGCTTTTAAATAAGTCGCAATTTGTCTACATAAAATGTATTCTGGTTTATAGCCTTTTTTAGTCATGTCCTGGAAATGTTTTAAACCATTCAATAAATTTTTCATCATATTTTCTATCTGTTGAAAAATGTTCACATGTTAAAGGCATTCTTATCATATCAGGAGTGATGTACTGAGAATACATTTTTTCTCTTTTGTATGAATACATTTTTTGTTTGGTAATTTTACAAGTGAATTCTGTTTTGAAAATTTCTTCTTCATGCCAGTCTGACCAAACATATTTTTCTGATCTTTTTAAATGCTTACAAAAAGCAAAACATATATGTTTATTTTTTGGGTTTTCTCTACACCATTTCTCATGATAACTCATTGCTCCTGCACCAAACATTTTACGACCACAAAATACACATTGATAGTATTTTCCTGTAATTGTTTTCATAATTGTTTTTTAAAATATTTATAACCTTTCAATCCCCTCCATCTGCTCAAACTCCCCGGCAAAGAAATAAGCCAAGCCAGAATAATTATTGCCTTCAGCATCACTCCCGGCAGCTTCCCTGACAACCATTAATTTTTTATAATTGGCATCAGTGACTTCACCCAGGATCCATGTAATCTCAGGCCAGTCATCAGTCTTCGGTGTCTTTAATGTATCCTTCATCTTTCAAGAATTTAATTGTGTAATTGTTACCTATAATCATCTCATCCTTATTTCCCACGTCACCCCAAGTTGAGAAAACAAGATGTAATACAGCCTGATGTAAGTCCATTCGGAGTTTTTCAATTTTTATAATCAAATCAGCAGCCGGCAATTTCAAAAGCTCTGAAATTGAACAAGGACGGATGCGCTCATTAATTATATCTGATGTTTTAATATCTCTTTTCATAGTTTGTCAATGTAATATTTATAAAACGTTTCCCAGTGATGATCGTCTGGGTCAGGTAATGTAATAGCCAATTCGGTTGCAGCAAATACTTGTATTTTATCAAGGTAATGTTTGAACTGAATTGTATTGAGATTTCTGGTTGACCAGAACTGAACAATTTCTCCATAAAACATAACGACTTCAACAGGTTGCAGATATAGCTTTTTAAAGTATTCATGCACTTCATGTTTGTCATGTCCTGTTTCATAGGCAATGCAGGTCAACCAAAGCCAGTACAGGGCATTCTGGGAAATAGTTCTTCTCACCTTTTTTTGAAGCACCTCGACAGTATAGGTTTTTGTAATGTCAAGACGCTTGATGTAGGAAATAACCATCTCCCTGTCAACCTCTGTATTTAGTTTTCTTTTCATCAAAAAGGCAAACCATCATCTTCAAAACCCATTTCCATGCTGCTAACTGGTTCACCTCCTTCTCTTGGCTCCCAAACCCGGAGATTACCCACAATAGGAAGGGCTTTTATTTGCTCTTCACTCATTTTCTCTCTTTCCTCTTTATCAAAGGATTGCTTTATCAAATGCGTATCTTTACTACCCTCAGCAGGTTTTGACAATTCAAATGCAATCCATTTAAAATAAAGTCCTTTTTCACCTTTAAATAAGTTGTTTGCTTCGATCGGCAGAACTACACATTCGATCATTCCGCCATCTTTACCTTTAAGCAGTCTTATAGCTGCTTTCAGGTTCATAAAATTAAGTTGTCCTGTTATCATCTTCAAATAGTTTTTGGTATTTTTCTTCTGTTCTTAAAACGGCTCCCAGGAGTCCGTCATAAATCATCGTATCTTTTCGGTTGATATCCTTGCCAAATATCTTCCCGATCTTTTCTGCCGCATCTTTAATGGCATAACTTTCAGCTGCCGGAGCGGCTTTCATCACAGCATCATTTTTAGTTGCATTCCAGTCCATGGCTCCAGCTCCTTTGTCGGTCTGTATCGGTGCTGCCCCTATCCCGTCCTGCCAGAGCATTTGATCAGACAGTCTGTCCTGATAATGCAACCGGATAACTACTACAATGCTGTTTGCAATAGTTTGAATATTTTTCACTTCAACATGCCACCGAATAAATAACCGGGTAAGCAAATATTCAATCCTTTCAATGGGGATATACTTTACTCCGGTTGCAAGGGGATGTTTTTTTATCCAGCTATCCGGCGGCGGTTGGTTCAATAGAACGTTTAAATCATTCTGATCTGCTTTTATGGCAGATTCATCAATCAATTCTTTTAATGTCGGTAATTGTCTCATTTGTAAATAAAATAATCAAGTGGTTGAATACTCCATTTTGGAAGATCAAGCTCTAATATGCCGTACCTGTTCGGACAGAAAACCTGATAACCCGGCCATGTGTTAGTATCTAAACAATGCTTATACAATTGCAGAAGCATTTCATATTCGTATCTGCCCTGCCCGATGAACTGCGGACTGGCTTCAAAAATATTAAATGCATAAGGAGGCTTTTTCTCCTGTGCAATAAAATAAAAGTCAACACGTCTTTTGTCTCCATAAAACAACTCAAGCATGTCGGCATAAAAAGCTGCTTGAATATGATAGTCATAATTTGCAGCTTCTTTTGGGAAATCAAGTTTTGATGCCCGGACAGTTGTTTTAAGCTCAATGCAGATATGCTTTATGTCATTCCTCATGTCAGGAATAAATTTAACCCCGATTTTCCCTGCCGTTGTTTCAAGCTCTCCCATGATACCCTGTTCAGCAGTTCCACTGCTCAGTAACATTCTGACATAATCATGATTCAAGAGTCTTTCCCGCATGGCAACAAGTCGTTTTTCATCATCTGCGGAAAGAATTGTTTTTCCCTCTGCTTTATCCTGCTGAATCCCCATCCAGTGTTTAAATGCATTTGTTGCCCGAGGGCTTTTTGCCCCTTCGGCTTTAAGTTCTTCAATAATTTCCGTGTCATCCAAAATAAAATACTCCTTTTCAAACTGATCAGGCTGAAGAATAAATGTATGATAAGCCCTGCCGAATAGTATTTCAGGAGTCTCGATAAACGGTTCTCTTTCCATAAAATGTGCAGGAGATTGTTTCAGTAACCCCATGCCAGTTTTTGAAATGGCCTGTTTTGCATCTTTCCAATCCTGTTGATCTCTGGAAGATTCCCAGAGTTTGGCTGATAAAATAAAATCACTTTCCATTATAAACTGTTTGCTTTTTCTCTTATATATGCTGTTGTTTTAGCGATAAGAATATTGATATTATTCAGAATGCTATCAGCTTCCGGAGTTTTGAGCTCCGGCATAGTGAAGGCATCAAGATCATCAGCCAGCTTGAACAACTTTTCTTTGTCCGGTGCAAGCCTTAATTTCCTTTCGGCGGCTTCCTTTGCTTTACGTTCAGCTTCAGCAGCATCTTCCCTTGCCTTCTTTTCTGCGGCTTGTTTTGCTTCCAGGTCGGCTATTCTTTTCCTTTCAAGAGTTAATTCATACTCCCGCTTATCCCTTTCAATGCGGGCCTTTTTGCGCTCCTCTTCGATCTGTCTTTCCCGTTCCCTGGCTTCCCTTTGCAATCTTTCCCTTTCAGCCCGGAGCTGTTCCTGCTCTTTTTCATAAGCATCCTTCCTTTGTTCAGCGCCATCAACCAAAACTTTCCATTCTTTTGATGTAAGGCCCCCAAAACGTAAAGCTTGCTGATTATCGGACAGGTAATTCCAGAGATGCAGGATTGATTCTTTTCTTTTTGCATGTAACTTGTCTTTTTCCTCCTGTTCTTTTCTTTCGGCTTCGGCTTTCTTCTCTGCCTCAATTCTGGCCTGATGCGCTACCTTGACCCCGGTGAGATAATTATCAAATACCTCATCTGTCATTACGCTAAGTCCGGCAGGGAGAATATCCGTGAAGGGCTGCAAAAGGGCTGTTCTTTTTGCATATAACATTTCTCTGCGTTCCTGCTCCATGCTCTCATAGTGTTTTTCAATTTTCCCCAGGACAGCTTCTATTTCCTGCGATGTCTCCCGCTGTGCATTTTTCCAATCATCAACAAGCCTGCCGCCCCGAAGATAAAAGGCTTTCATTTTCTTATGAATGTCCGCTGTTTCAGTCCTGGTTTTAACGTACTTCAATCGAAGGATCCGGGCTTCAACGCATAACTGTTCAGTGATAGGCTGCTGAACAATGTCATTATATTCAGCTTCCAGCTCTTTCATTTTTTTGAGCATCGGAGAAAACATTGCTTCGATCTCTTTTGCTTTCGAAGATTCAATGCCGTAATCTGAGGCATTAATTTTTACAATTTCACTCATAGTTTTTAATGTTTAAAAAGTTTTTTCTTCCAATTGCGATCGAAATACTCCTCAAGAATATCCCTGACCAATTCACTTACCCGCACCCGCTTATTTAAAGATGCGGACTTAATTCTTTTCATTGTCTCCGGCTTAACCCGGACTGATAAGATTTCTTTAGGCTCCATAATTTTAGTTATTGTGTGAATATTGTGATTCAGGATAAAACTGTCCGTTATCCTCAATTACGTCCTCATCGTATCTGACCATCAGATCAGCAATGATACCGGTAGCTTCGCCGGTGATGCCCCTGGTTTCAAGCTCTGCCCTTACTGAATTCATCAGGTCTGAATAATCCAGATCAGCGGCATTGTCAATAATTACATTTTGATGTGTTTTCATCTTTTCAGGTTTTATTATATAATGTTATGAATTAATTCAGGATTAGCGGCAAAATCAATACAGCTATCAGAGGTCATTGAACCTGTCGGGTGTATATGAGTTGAAAATCTATATTTCATTCCACCATAAGTATAATAACGGCTTTCAGAAATATTTGATTGATTTTCTCTTACCCCCATTGCTCTAAGTTTGTTTTCAAATGCAGATATTTTAGCAGCGGTTGCGATGACGCCAACAAGGTAATTTATGTAT